>Ga0153915_10000077_pt1 | contig 84578 bp, 85 predicted proteins | sample Opewatmetagenome_2_FD_107003 | JGI IMG/M metagenome (GOLD analysis project Ga0153915, IMG submission 107003) | Freshwater wetland microbial communities from Ohio, USA - Open water 3 Core 3 Depth 3 metaG | ecosystem: Environmental > Aquatic > Freshwater > Wetlands | place: USA: Ohio, Lake Erie...
CTGTCATTGCCAGGTGCGATGGTGGCCACATTTGTGTACCATTCTTGTGCATTGGCATCATAGTCTAGGCCAGGTCCATCGTAGTTAACAAAATAGCTCAAGTCATCAAAGGGATAGTTCTTGAAGAGATGCTGGTCAGACACTCCTAGGTCATATCCCATGTAGAGCCACTTGTAGTCCTCATTCATCTCGTGAAGCGCTTTGAAGATGTTGATCATATTTGACGAGTAGTCAAGAGCAACCTGGGTGCTTGGGGAGAAATCGTGTGGGTCATTGTTGTTCCATTCAGAGCGTGGAATGAAGTAGCAATCGGCTGCAAAGGAGATGAATTCCGATTCATAGGCTTCGACAATTTCGTCATCTGTTTCGAATGTACCCAAAAGATCTGACCATTGAGGTTCTTCACTAATGTTCCAATAATAGCTATACTGTGGAGTTGCTGAGATCCTGCCATTGAATAGATCTTCGCAATAAGCCTCCAACATATACACTCCATCAATATAGCTCTTCCACCTCTCTTCAATGAAGAGAGCAGTATCGTTTGAGAGTCTCTGGAGGTTGGCCAATTCCTCGGCCTTCAGTGCTGAAGCAGCATCCCCTGCATTGGCATTTGAAACTGTGAATATCTCACCCACTGACAGAGCCGAGATTACCAGCATCGGCACCAGCGCGACAACCACGAACGTAACAACGATTCTTCTCGAAATGTCCATCTTCCCTTTTTCACCTACAGTGCTGAATTATACCTACACGCAATAACATCTTTGCCTCTCTTTCCTACCCCGCTTGAGCCCTCAATTCCTCGATCAGCTTGCCAACGAAGTATTCCATATCCGTCTTCTCACTTGGAATGAATCGCTCTCCTTCAAATGTTCCCTTAACAATGCCCTCACCTAGAAGGATTATCAGAGTCCTTCTGAGGATTGTTCGATCTACACCCGTCTGCCTCTCCATACGAGCGACATCCACACTGTCAGTCTCTTTGAGCAGATTCAGCAATGTGGTTTCGATATTGTTGATATCTTTCTCTCCAATCTTGACCGACTTCTTACGCTTCTTGAACTCTGTCCTAACAAACGTGCTACCATCCAGATGTCCGTCTATGGCTTCGCTCTTGATCATAGCCTGCAGGCTCCTGCGCAGGTTATAGGCTGCAGGTCTGGGCAGTGTCTTTCGAAGAATCCTGTCTAGGTCCTTCAACTTGATCTGGTTGTGCTTTGAGGTGATCGAATCTATGCTCTCCTGGATGTATTCCTCAATGACGTATTCTTCAATCAACTGAAGAGGTGCTCCGCAAGCTGCACACTCTGATGCCTCTGGCGACGTTGGAGCTCCACAGTTGCCACACTTTATTGCCCTACGATACAGTATCTCCTTGGTTGAGCCAATCTGTTGAAGAATCACTCTCTCGCTTCTCGATGCCTTCCCTGACTGCTCAACTTCCCAGAAGCTGAGTCTGTTGTCCTTCGTGCTCACCACAAGGTAAGCGATATCTGAGATCTCATCAGGCACGCCTGTTGCCATGGCGCGTGGAACATCGCTCTCCTCAATCTGTGCAATCTCATTGCCGTCAATGTCCCAGACTCGGAGAATGGGCGTCATATCCCCTGTAACGAAAAGCTTTCTCTCTTCGAACGACAGAACTGCGAAGACTGTAATCTTGTCGCCTAGCTGAAGTTCACGCAAGAAATACCCTGCAGAGGTCAGTATGCTCACTTTTCCAGTCATCTCTGCAATGACAACCTCAAGCTCATTATCAGTCGTGATGTCCTCAAGCCAAACATCTGATATGGGCTGATTCACATTCCTTGTGAAAATCGCATCCTTGTCATCGTTATACAGGATGACTCTGTTGTTCTCCAAAGCGACAACGACTTCAGCTGCGTCATCACCGTCAACATCCCGGGCATCGCAAGCAACTACATCACTCTCAAGGTTGATGTTCCAGACTGTGCTGCCTCGATGATCTACGACAAGGACCTTCTTGCCGACGCCGCCCACCAGTGAATCTTGGCCTTCTCCTTCGACATCTGCAACGGCAATACATCTGACCTTGCTGCTCCATTTTCGCGTGCTCGTGAGAGCACCCGTTGCGTCGAAGACACGAAGCCTATCGCCATAGTCTAGCGAGAAGACCTGCGTGCTAGCGTCTCTTCTCTGTCGGACATAGACCGAGTATACATTTGACACAGTGGGTACACTCGCAACCTCGCGAATCTTCAAACCGCTCATAGCACCTTCTTCAGCATTGTTGCATATCCATATAAGTTTGCTAGGCCTCCAAGGATGATGATGAGAAAAGCTGCCAAATGCAGTGTCGGCTTTCTTTGGAGTCCCCTTCTCGAAACCTTTGACTTTGGAAAGAAACATCCTATTCGAGTGGGACGCTTCAAGATGATACATGATTTTGTGGAAGAGCAAGGCTTCCTCGATCTACCCAGTGTCCGAGTCATCACTCCTGAACCATTGTCTGAAGAACTATTGAGAGTCATTCATGCTGAGGGTTACATCGCGAGTGTTCAGAGAATCTCCGAGTCTGGTGTCGGCGAGATTGACATCGATACGCCGGGATTCAAGGGGATTTACACCAATGCACGAATTGTCTCTGGTGCATCGGTCACGGGAGTCAAAGCAGTTCTATCAGGTGAAATAGACCACTTTGTTTCACCCACGGGCGGGTTCCATCATGCCATGTATGAACATGGGGGTGGTTTCTGCATCTTCAACGACGTCGCAGCCTGCGTCTATGAACTGAAACAGAGAGGTGTCGAGAGAGTCCTCATAGCTGATTTCGATGTACACCATGGTAACGGAACTCAGGAGTATTTCTATGATGACCCCGGTGTGATGCAGATCTCTTTTCATGAGGACCCTGAGTGGATGTATCCTCATGATGGTTTCATTGAAGACATTGGGGCGGGAGCAGGTCAGGGATTCAACATTAACATGCCTTTTCCAATGGACTCTGGCGACGAGGTCTACAGATATGCCTTCGATAGACTAGTGCCCAAACTAATTCACTACTACAGACCTCAGTTCATCCTGTTCATACCTGGCTTCGATGCGCACTATTTGGACCGACTTGCTCACCTCAAACTGACCACTGATATGACTCGCTACATAACGTCGGGGATTCATAGGGCTGCTCATGATTACTGCAATGGAAAGATGGGCGCTATGACTGGGGGCGGGTATCACCCAGATTCTCTACTGTGGGGCATCGGAACTGTGATATCAGAACTCTCCGGAGCTCCCTATGACCCCCCTCCACAGAAGGCTCCATTCAAAGATAACAAGGAAACATGGGATGAGGTAAAGGCCAATGTTGCCAGATTGGAGGAATTGGTCTTCCCGATTCTTGGTATATAGTTTCAGTCTGTTTCTGCTATCAATCTACGTGCCAAATCTACTGCACTCATGGCATCTTTCCCAAACGCATCTGCGCCGGTGTAGTCCACAATGCTCTGGTCGATATCTCCCCCGCCAATCATGACCTTCACTTTTTTCCTCATGCCTGCCTGTTTGAGCGCAGCTATGGTCTTCTTCATGATATCATGTGTCGTCGTAATCAGACCGCTCAGGGCGAGAACCTTAGCATTTGTTTCTCTTAGTTTCTCAACGAACTTCTCGGGGGCGACGTCTTCGCCAAGGTCATGAACTTCAAAACCATTGGACTTCAAAAAGGCGACAACGAGGTTCTTTCCGATATAGTGTATATCTCCTTGTACAGTACCGATGACGATCTTCCCACTATAGCTCGATTTCTGAGCTGACAGCAGGGCCGGCTCGAGTTTCTCCATTGCTCGTTTGAATACATCAGCTGACATGACGAGCTCTACGAGAAAGTACTCATTCCTTGAGAATCTTTCACCAACAATGTCCATCCCTTCTTTGAGTTGACCAAGAATTGTGTGCGGGTCTGTGCCATTTGAGAGGTATGTTTCAACGAGACGAAGTACCCGTTGGTCATCGATGTCTGCCATAGCTGTAGCAAGTTCGGTCACTTGATTTGATGCCTCCAGATGTAGTTTTGAACGCCTAAGAGTAGGAACGATGTATCATATATCTTTCCTCATACCAGCGCGATTGAATCAAGAAACACACTCTGGAAATCTTCGTGGGCCGCAAGGTCAACGTGCCTCGTATCCCTGGCTATTCTCTCCGCTTTAGCCCTGCTTTCCAATGAGAGCAGTAGTCCTTTTGCGCCCTCTCCAGCAGCGTTTCCTACTGGGATAATCTGCGATATGTCAACTCGTGGCAGAAGGCCAATGGTCAGAGCACTCTTTGGGCTGATGTAGTTTCCAAACGCTCCTGCAAGCAGCACTCTATCTATATCTGGGACTCCTAGACCGACTTCTTCTAGCAGGAGTCTAGTTCCTGCTTGGATAGCTGCCTTTGCAAGCTGTACCTGCCGAACATCCTTCTGAGTGAATATGATACGCTTCCTCTGCTTCGGTTCATCGGACTTCCAGACACGATAGAACAGTCCTAGCTTCTCGCTACTCTCGACCATTGGACTTCCCTCGAGTATTCTCCCCGTAGTATTGATGAGCCCTGCTTGTTTCATCTCAGCAACAACGTCCACAATTGCCGAGCCACAGAGACCTTGAGGAGCGACGTCGCCAATCACAGTGACTTCGGCTTGTGAATTTGCATCGTGAATGATAACATGCTCTATTGCGCCTGTCTGACCTCGCATGCCGTGGTGGATGCTGGCTCCTTCGAATGCGGATCCTGCTGCCGCTGAGCAGCAAACTAGTTCTCCATGATTTGAGAGTACGATCTCTCCGTTGGTTCCGATGTCTATTCCGATCGTAACATCGTCAGTAGAATCGAGCTGCTGTGAAAGGATAAACGCTACTGTGTCTCCTCCAACAAATCCTGCAATATTCGGTGCCACATAGAGCTCGGTACTCTCTCCAATGTGCAAGTCAATGCTGCGTGCTCTCTGTGTTACTGCATTGTATATCTTGGGTGCGTATGGTGAGAGTCCGAGAGATGTCACGTCAGTCCCCAGTAGCAGATGGCCCATGGCTGTATTGCCGACGACAGCGACTCTTGTCACTTCGGCTGCATCGACCCCAGCCGCCTGAATAAGTTGAGTGGCAAGTTGATTGAGCTCATTCACGACTCTGCGCTGAAGTACCTTGGCCCCGTTTTCTTCACGCATTACATGAGTGATTCGAGACATTATATCGTCCCCAAAGACGTTTTGGGGGTTCAGCGATGCGGCTCGAGCCAGCTGTACTCCGTCAGAGAGATCAAGAAGAAACGCAGCAATAGTTGTCGTTCCGAGGTCGATGGCTATCCCAAACTGCCCATTCAGACTCGAATCGAGTTCCCAGTGTCCTGCAACTCCTTCTGTGAGAATCTTTGCCTCTTCTGCATGCTGCGGAAGAATGACTCTGATCGCCCTTGATGTCTTATGCCTGCACGCCAGTCTGGCTCCCTTGCCTAATTCAGTCACAGGAATCTTCTCAATGTCCTGTCGAGTTGGTCTTCCTGCTGGCTCAACAAAGACGTGACACTTGCCGCATGTTCCTCTTCCTCCACACTCATTTGTGATGTGAAGTCCGACTTCTCTTGCTGCATCCAGAATTGTGAATGATGCATCTGCTGCCACTCGTAGGCCCGACGGTTCGAATACCACGAGGCGTTTAGGCATCTGATCACCTATCCGATTCTGAACCTTGGATGCTGCCTGTCCGGTCTAATGCCTTCTTCTAGAAAGACGCCTGATAGTGCAGTGTCAATCATCGCAATGGACGGGAATACAATTGGCGCGTGCCTGATTGGACCGTAGAGGACAAAGTCAGCTCCAAGCACGACAGGCATGAGACTGGAACCAGCAAGAGCTACATCCCTGGCTTCCCTACCAAACTTCGGCACAAGTCCGACCCATGTATTCACTGCATTGTGAGCTCCACACCCTACCGGAAATCCCAACTTATCTTTTGTATCTCGCAAAGCCTTGCATGCGATACCAAGCGTCAGCATGTCTACAACCCCTGTGTCAATCATTATGTTCTGAATTCCGATTGTCAGAGACCTGTTCAGCAATTCTTCGGCAATCCTAAGCCTCTTCTTCGAAGAAGCCATGGACTCGCTGTCAAAGGCCAGAACAACTGCGTTCTTCAGCCCCAGTCCATGCATTTCTTCGAGGATGCTAGGATCAGTTTCCGGAACTATGGAATTGAGGACAACTCGTTCCATTATTCCAAGCTCGGATGCTCTCTTTAATCCCGCCAGATTCACTTCATTTGAACCCGAGCCATCGATAAGCAGAGGCATCTCTGTGATATCGGAGAGGAGTGAAATGTACTGTTTCATGGCATCTGGCGTGGCACCGACGACATCTAGCATACTGGGGAGACCGGTAGCATCAGATATCTTTGACAGCTGTTCGATGGCTTCTTCTACCTTAGATCGTTGTACTGTTCCCTTCTTGGGATCCTGCACAAGCTTGTCCTTGCTGTAAAAAACGGAGCCAATGAGGACTGTTGGAGTGAGTCCGGGCTGCCCACCAATCTTGACACGCCCTATTTCGAGGGTCTTCTGAACTGCTGAATAGTGATACACACACTTGGTCTCCTGTGCTATGCACAGACATTCAATTGTGCCTTTAAGCACACAGGTTCTGCCTGAACCTCATATGCCAAGGAGAAGCTCGATACTTGCGGCATACTTTGAGGACTTACTGTGGTGGTTCATCAAGAAGAGTCTAATCTGGTCCAACCAAAGATGTGAAGTTTGGTGCTTAGCTGGGACTCGCCAAGTGAATAGGAAGTGAATTATCCCAGATAGCTTAACAAGCATACGGTCATGATTAGACGAACTCGAGGACACGGAAGCGTCATATGTGGGGTCTGATTCATCATGTCAGGCAAAGCAGGAAAGCACACTAGCAAGAGATCTGTGGATCATCAAACAATATCCATTGATCAAGGCTATGTTCTTACTAGTAGTACCCTCAATACTATTCTTGGAATGTCTCCGAGTGGCGTTGTTGTGGTAGGCAGCGACTTCATTATTGAGTATATCAATGAAAAGGGCTGTGAGATTTTTGGTGGTTCCCGTAGAGATTTGGTCGGCCATGATTTCAGAGATTTCTTACAGAAAGACACAGTCCAAATGATGGCGGAGCGCTACCAGCTTCGGAGGAAAGGCAAGAAAGTACCTTCTACCTACCTATTTCATATCATCCGCCGCGATGGTGTGGACCTAGTAGTGGAGGGGAATGCTGATGTGTCCAAAGGTCCGGATGGAAATCTAAGAACAATCGCCCATTTCTTGGACATCACTCAGATTCAGCGACGACAAGAGGAACTTGAGCAGTCGCAGACGCGATATCAGACTCTTGTCGAAACCATGAACGAAGGCCTCGTCATCGATAATAGTGAAGGAATTCTCACTTATGCAAACGATGCCTTCTACAATATGATTCATAGCTCTCCAGCTGCCATCATCGGAAAGCCCTGGAATTCGCTGGTCCCTGACATGAGCATGGACCGCATCAAAAAGCAAATCGAGGCGCGCAAGAAGGGCGTATCTGAACGATACGAGATGACTTGGAAGACCACCACAGGAGCCTTGGTTCCAACCATCGTTTCCGCCAAACCACTCTTTGGCCGGAATGGTGATTTCCTCGGAACTTTCGCGATAGTCACAGAGATCAAAGCGCAGAAAGATGCAGAAGAGACCATTCAGTTCTACCTTGATCTCCTATCTCATGATGTAGCAAATCAACTTCAAGTCATAATGACAAGTAGCGGCCTCCTCGAGGAAGAGGTACCACAGTCGTATGTTGATGATGCAGCAAAGAACATCTTAGATGCAGTCGAGCGCTGTAATCGGCTCATAACCAAGGTCAAGAGAGCTGCTCAAATCCGGGAAGTCCCGATTTCGAGCGTTGAGCTGACGCAGGCTCTTTCTGAGAAAATCGGTGTGCTCGAGAAGGTCTATGCTGCTAGAGTGCATTTTGAAGAACCAAAGAGGGCGGTCATGGTTGAAGCTGACATCCTATTAGGAGAGCTTCTCTGGAATCTACTTGAGAACGCCGCATACCACAATCCCGCTGAGCATAGAGAAGTCTGGGTTTCCATAGAAGCAAAGAGCGAGTCTGTTGAACTCTCAATAGCTGATAATGGTCCTGGAATAAGCGATGCGAGAAAGAGAGATCTCTTTGCTGAACGAAAATACGGCAGTGGTGTAGGTCTAAGACTTGTCCGTCAAATGATCCGCAAATATGGCGGCTCAATCGAGGTCGAAGACCGAGTGAAGGGCAATTCTAGTGAGGGGTCCAAGTTTGTCGTTACCTTAAGAAGGTCAAGGAAAGGCAAGTGACGGATCCATTATCAGATGTTATTCTGAACTCTCCGGTATAGTCCTTCAAAGAAGTCCTTCTTCTTTGTCTTTCCCGCGTTAATCCTGAAGAAGTTTGTCCTTATTCGATACAGTTTTCGCTTGACTGATTCATAGTCATTGATGCCTCTCCTACCGACTGCACTCTCGAGGATTGTTGTGACTGCTTCGGGAAAGTTATCAATGTACTGACACTGCTTGACTTGGATATGAAAAAGCGTGTTTCTCAGTAATTCTGTTCTAGAAATACATCTGTTCTCCATTGCGCACAGGTCCCACTATATTAAGAATCAATTCTTCTAATAAAAGTTCTAATAATCTCATTACAGCATCTAGTAATACTCTTCTCAGGTTCTATGTCAATATGGTTGAAGTTTTAATGGGGCGTGCAGATAGTGATGTGAGTTCGATCGAACCATGCGAATAGCTTCTGTCATTGATATCAGCCTTGTCGATGTTCCCAAGATTCCTGTGACCGTGATTTTCACTGCTGGGTGCAACATGGACTGCCCTTTCTGTCAGAATGCGGAGATAATACCGCTCAAGTCAGGGACTCCGATGAAGATTCCCGAGATTGTGGAGCGAGTGCAGGGGAACATGAGCGATGGTTATTGCATCACTGGCGGAGAGCCAACCATCCACAGAGACCTGCCAGACCTCCTGAAGGCATTGAGGGATACTGGAACGAGCCATATCAATCTGAACACTCAGGGTACCGTGCCTAGTGTATTGAAGAGGTGTCTGCCCTATCTCGACTCTGTATGGTTCGATTTGAAGACAGTTCCAGAAAGATATGCCGAGGTCACACGTGCAAGGAGCGATCCATGGCCACACGTACTGAAAAGTATGAAGCTACTTCTTGATTCGAGTGTTGCCTTTTGGCCAAGAACGACATATGTTGGTCGCTGGATGCACCCCGAAGAGATACAAAGGATTGCAGAATTCCTTGCTGATTTGGGCTTTGAGGGAGGCTACCTAGTACAGAACTACATCCGTTCATCAGGAACTCGAGAATTAGAAACTGAAGACTTCGAGGAGCCTTCGAGCGACGAAATAGAACAAATCAGGGAGAGACTTCCCCCCACAATCAGTCTAAAGATAGAATGGCGCTAGCTCATCTGAATGACACACAGACAACCTTTTAAACGCCCCTGAGGTCATCTTGTTTTGACCACGCCAGAACCTAGGTGCTAATCCGCTGGAGTGTTGACTTATCATGTTTCCAACACAGAGTATGGGCTACGACCGAGCAATTACTGTCTTCAGTCCCGAAGGAAGACTGTATCAAGTAGAGTACGCGACCGAAGCAGTCCGCCATGGACCGCTTGCGGTAGGAGTCAAGGCAGTGGACGGTGTTGTACTGGCAGGAGAGAAGAGATCTCCCCACGCATTAGCAGACCTTGATACCCTCAAGAAGCTCCTACTGATCGATGACCACGTGGGATGTGCAATTGCTGGTCTTCATGCAGACGCAAGGAAGCTCATTGACCAAGCGAGGATTCAGTCTCAAATAAACAGACTGAGCTATGATGAACCAATCTCTATCCAATCTCTTGTAGTGAATATCTGCGATACAAAACAGATTCACACTCAGTATGGAGGAGCTCGCCCATTTGGAGTCTCTCTCCTAGTTGCAGGTGTTGATGATAATGGCCCCCAATTATACACTACTGACCCATCCGGTTCATTTTGGGGTTGGAAAGCTGCAGCGATTGGAAAGGAGTCTGATGTAGTCCGTGACTTCTTCGCTGAGAACTACAAGGATAATATGAAACTGGATGCTGCATTGAACCTTGCTCTAAAGGGTCTGTTGCGGTCAGAGGATCTCTCCGCACTGAACGCGGCAGAAAAATCCAAGACAATCGAAATTGGAAAAATCAGCACGACTGACAAGTTATTCAGAATCCTTCCACAGGATGAAGTAGAAACCATACTTGCAGCACTCTAGTACTCATTCATTGACACAATCAGAAATCTAGTGCTCAGCGGTTGGTCTGCTCGACAAGTCTGTCAACGATTAGCCCTGCGACATCTAGTCCAGTTACAGTGGCGAGTGCACTCCATGATGGCGCAGCATTTGCCTCTATCACGCATGGCCCATCTGGCGTTTCGATGATGTCCACTCCTGTGTAATCGAGATTCAGGATTTCTGCGGTCTTTATCGCGCACTCCTTGTACTCCGGTTCAAGCTGCATGACCACAGCCTCTCCTCCACCGTGAACGTTTGTACGCCATTCTCCGGGAATATCATGTGGAACATATCGATACATCGACCCAATCACCTTCCCCCCGATGACAAAAGCTCTGATGTCCCTGTTGGGCTTATCTATTGTTTCTTGGACATAGAGTACTTGGCCGAGCTGATGGATGAACTTCATTGCTCGGTATGTCAATTCCTTATTCTCTGCATGAATCGAGCCCATCCCTCGGGCTCCGATCATCGGCTTGATTACTACGTCCCCCACTTCATCAACGAATTTGACGGCTGCTTCGAGGTTTTCACCGATGAATGTCCTTGGTACTTTGATTCCGGCTTTACTCAGTGCAGTCAGGGTGGCATACTTATCTTTCGCCCGCCTGAATGAGTACGCTGGATTCATCACATAGATACCAGCATCTTCAAAGTGCTCAAGAAGGCTGATTCTATATGTGACCTGCTCACCTGTTCCGAATCCGATAGTGCGAACCAGAACGCCGTCCATGTTAGAGATGTCCTCTTCGTCAAGATAGGTGAACCTGTTTGGAATCTCAGCCGAGACATCAGGCAATCGAAATGGTTTTGGCTCATGCCCCTTTGCCTTCATGGCTTCGATCAGACCTGCTGTTGCCCAGTTGTTTATGTTTTCATGATAGACTACTCCGAAGAGACGACCAAGCATAGAATACACCTCTTCTCTGTGGTATTATGTCGGTGCGTTTCGGTTAAAGAGATATCCAGAAGGCGTGATAGGTAGGTAAAGGCTAAGAGCGTTAGACCTGTTCGGATTATATGAGATTCAATATCGTAGAATTGAGCAGACCTGCAGAGGCGTGTCGAGAAGGATGATCAACAGAATAATCGAGATTTCTGAAGAGCTCTCGAGAGAACATAGAAAGGACCCCGATCTAATCTCCCGCATGGAGACTGCTCGTCAGGGACAGTTTCCTCGGTTTCTGATGATTTCTCCGATTAGCAGATGCTCTCAGGACCTTGAGCTCTTCGGCATGGCCATGGGCGACGCATTCCGTGGAACACGCGTTCCAGGAGTGCCGCTTCTCCCGCCAGGGCGGTCCAGAATTCTGTGGGGCGGTCCACTGGCCTACAATCAAGAATTCCCTGATAAGAGAGGTGTCATTCTGACCTTTGAGCAGGATGAGGCTGAGAGTATGATTAAGGAATCACTGGATAACCTCGCGCTTCATCCTGATATAAAGGGGATTCCCATCATTGTGTTTCGTGTTGACTATGAACAGGGTAGAGCCCGTATTATGGTTCACGGGAAAGGGAGGAACTATGAGCTCGAGAATCGGTTACTCTCTCGATTGCAGCGACCGGGCAGTCTGGACTCAAGTACCCTTGTCTTACTGTGTTCAGACTCAAGAGTTCGGCCTCCAGTCACTCCACAGGGTGTTCCCATGGCAATTCAGACACTTGGTGGGTATATTCCGAAATACTCTGGAACAGATGACGAAACACTCCAGCTTGCTGGTTTCTTCGCGGAATGGTTACCTCTAGATGCTGCCTCTCGACAGATCCTCATCTTAGCCCATGGCAATTTCGAGGGAGAAGGACCTTCCTGCGGTGCAGGACGGGCTAGCCTCAATCCGGAATCTGTGAAGAATCCTTTTCTGCGTTCAGTCATCACAGAATTGCAGCATGCTGCCTTACCCTTTGAACACCATCAGCCCAAGAACGCAGAAGAACGTGTGAAGTCGCTCTCATTGGCGATCAAGGAGAATCTTCTTAGTTATCCTGCAGTGCATAGTTTTGCGGAGTCTCACCCCGCCCACTTCATTGAAATCCTCTTGATCGATACAGTGTCCAATGTCTTGTCAATGACAGACATCTGAACTCCTATAAACGACCTGTGTACGACACGACAAGATCACGATAAGTATCAAAATCAAGAATGAATGTGTTGAACTTAAACACAGGAACCACAGGCACGCCCTCATAGAGCTCCACATCTTCTACCATCCAGGTTACGAGAATGGGAAAGAACTCGTAATCTCCAGGTACGACGGGACGAAGCTTTTCAGATAGCTTTTCGCGTTGAGCCAGAAGTCGCACCGTCCTCTCCTTCTGTTTCACGGCAGCTTCGCACAAGGCTGATGACTTTCCTCCTCTGATGCCCCACATCTTTGCATCGACTGAAAAGACGGAACGGTCGTGCATGCCGATTACATCTATCTCCATGCCTCTGATAGAAGAGTTTCCTCTCCTACGGAAGCTCTCCGTGCAACGGAAGCCATTCTCGCTCATGATAGTAGCGATTAGGCCCTCGAAATCCTTCCATGTCAACAGACCGATGACTTCTGCTATGTCTACACCCTTGCCAACTACGGCCATGGCAATGTCGACTCTCTTCTCTCTATCAACAATGATTCTTCGTTCTGAATCTCTAGGCAATCCGAAGTGCTCCAGCACATTTCGGCCTATATACTCCTCATGGGAGATTATGTTGCCCTCCTTTGTCTGTCTGAGAATCTCTATGGCTGCACTGGTGAAATCGTTCTTCATACTGACCACCCTTCCATCGAGTTAGTTTATAACTTGAGTTGGTGACAAAAGTGTAGGTGGGTTCATGTCAGAGGCTGAAGAAGGTTGGCAAAGGGTTCTGAAGGCTTTTGATGACTGGATATACTACGAATCATCAGAATTTGGCCCATACACCGGATATTTCTCACTAGAGAGTTTTCGAGACCTTATTCATGGCGAGAGAGTCGGCTGGATGCGTTCCATGTATGAAGAGCTGATTCCTGGTCGCGTGGAGAGATGCAGGAATGCCGTGGTCGCATTCGAGGACTTCATGCCATTTATGCCCGACACTGATGCTCGTGATGTAGTACAGTCAATGATAGATCTTGCACAAGTCATAGTAGACTCCATGCTAGGCATGAGTGATACGTTTCACGCAATGATGGAAGAGCACGAATCCAGTGGATTCGACGAGATAGCCCCATATTTATCCGATCTTGCAGAGACCGAGGAGAATATTCGTCACCATATGAGTCTCTTCAGCGAGGGATTCACAAAACTGCGTGGCTTGGGCTTGGAGATGCCTGATATGGAATCATAGCCCTCTGGGCGCAGGTGTAGCAAGACTTAAGACAAGAGAAGCGCCATTTTATCTGACCCACAATAACATGAGGTGAAAATCGCAATGGGTACCGAAACAACCTACAAAGCCCATCATTATCGGGTCTCAAACGCAAAAGGTGACCGCCAAATTAAGGCAGGTGACCGTGTTCTCGAGTGACCGTGAGGTTTCTCCTACTAGTTATAGCAGTCTTTTGGCAACTCTCCTGCAATTAGCTGATGCTAGATTGAGTGCTACACAAAAGCTGGTTCTGATAGCAGCTCACAGGTTGCTCAAGCATAGTGACCTTACTGTCACAGCGCTAGCAGACCAAGTCTCTCGAAGATCTGATGTCCCGTACAGCACCGCAAAGTGGAATCTGCATGCTCTCAAGCAGATGGGCCTGTTGAAGAACGGCGACTTGTGCAGCAAAGGGGAAAACGCTTGCCTGACGTCTGAAGCCCAAATGCTCGCTGACTACTTTGAGCGAAATCAACAGTGAGAAGGGGCATTCAAAGCCCCTCTTTTTTTGTATCGAATAATCTGTAGAGGACGAATCTCTCGAAATCTATGGCTGTTGCTTTGACTCATATAGATTCATATGGGCCTCGGTGTGGATTAAGGGCATCAACCACTTCCTACAACTCCTTTCCTTTCATAAAGTTGATAAACACGTTACAGGAACGAGTGAGCTATTCGGGCAGGTTTCGCCAATGACCAGTCTTACAGTCGAGCAGCTCCAGCCATGGTATAAGAAACAGCTAATAAGAAAGTCCGCTGAATTCATCAAACAGGCTGAGAGAAGCTATAGAGTCGTTGAACAAGCACTCAAGGATGTCCAAGAACTTGTGAAGGCATTCGAGGTCGAAGGCGAAGATGATCCCGAATCCACAGGCATTGCGGCCAGGTTTGGGATGAAGCTCAAGGAGATAGTTGCTGACTTCTACGTTGAGAAAGAAATCACCTACGAAAGTACTGAAAACATGCAAGGAGAGATCCAGCGGTTCATCCAAGAACTCTGGGGTGCTGGAGCTCGCTGGATTAGAAGGATGGACAAACGCCACAAGGTCACCATTAAGGCGCTCGATGAGTCAATGAAGGAACTTGCAAAAGAAATGAAGCGGATTGGCAAGCTTCTCTATGACTATGCATGGCTGAAAGACATTGAGCGTATTGGCGGTCGAATTACCACACTGCACGACCTCACCTTCAGTAAGGAAATATTCGAGGAGCAGATTCGCACCGTGCGATTGAAGATTCAGACCGCTGAAAGTGATTCTCAGAATGCTAAGCGTGCATATGACCAGTTTTCGGAAACATCGAATGTTGCCGAATTGCTCAGCCTAGACGAACAGGCACAACGTATTTCGAGTTTACTTCGAATGAAACTCAATCCGTTGAAGAAACAGGTGAAGAGATTCTTGCAGGTCGATACAGGCGTTCGAGTGGGTCCATCAGGCCAAATCGCCCTGACTGAGTATTTTGATGATCCATATGCCGCAATCGTTAAGGAGGCTGAGGGCTGTCCGGGTCTGCTAGAAGGCCTCAAGGGTGTCGAAGAAGCTATTATGGCTGATAAGTTGGACCTGAAAGACCGACTTGGAAGACGTGCTGTAGAGGAGATCGAGGCCATTCGAAAGGGAGGCCTTCAGGAGCTCCAGACCCAGGCAAAAGACATCGAAGCGAAAAGGCATACTTACGCGGGATCTGATGTCTACAAGAGGAGTGAGCAGCTCCAAGCAGCGCTCAGCGAAACTCAGAAGAACCTGGAGTACCACAGGAACGACCTGCTCAGAATCCGAGATGATCTTGAACGTCAGATTACAAAGGTGAAGGAATTCAAGGCACGCATTGAAACTGAAGTGCTCGAGGCGTTTGGTGAGAAAGTCGCGATAGAACTCGAAGTTTCACTTGAACCGCTTCTTAAGATGTGCATCATTGAATGAGTGAAGGCTGAGCATCTTGCGCGTATTAGTCACATCAGAGAAAGACATTGCTAGCCAGACAATCAAGAGAGTTCTAGTGAACGAATATGGCTTTTCACCGAATGGCGAGCACTTCGAGGGTAGTCCCATCCTCTCTCACAGCGACTCTACAATACTAATCACGACCGGCCGCGATATGATATTCTGCGACCATCTTGAATCGCACTTCTCTGCGGAAGCATTCATCTTCTGTTCACGCCATCGAGCTGAGTCTGCCAAGCCCGCCCTGCTTGTACATAGCACTGGCAATCTTGGCAGTGAGGCTCTATTCGGTGGCCATCCCTTTCAGGTATCAGTGTCAGCACCGCAGTTGGTCGCGGCGGCACTCAAGAGGCTCTCTGTTGAGAAAGTCCGACAGACTTTGACGGAATTTGACGTTTCACTTGAGGTCACGCACCATGGTCCTACTTCTCTGAATACTCCTATTGTGTTTGTAGAGCTGGGTAGCACTGAGGAATATTGGACCCACGATGAAGGAGCACGAGCAGTCGCGGCAGCCATAATGGACTGCACAAAGGAGCCTCTGCTTGGTGAGGCTGTCATAGGTTTTGGTGGAACACATTACGCCAGCAAATTCAACAGGCTCGTTCTCGAGAAGGGCTACAAGATTGGTCACATGGCTCCGAAATACTCTCTGAACGAGTTGACACTAGATCTCGTCAAGCAGATGGTCACACGAACGACAGGCTATGTGAAGAAAGCGATTGTTGACTGGAAAGGAATGAATGCAGAGAACAAGGAGCATCTCTTCCCTATTCTTACTGAGGCAGGACTTCAGATAGTTCGTGACAAGGATGCCTGATGTTGGGACTCGACCGTTGAAGCATTGTTCATAAGGCCTTCGACTCAGGTTGTTACACTCCCGAAAGGCTAATTACACCCCTTTGACAAGTCCCAAATACCACCATCCAGTTGGGGATAATATGGGCTCTGAAGACAATGCTGTAATAGGCGAAATCTTGGAGAAAGTGGACACGCTAGCAGAAGAACTCGCGAGCATTCGGAAGGACCTTGGTGCGCTAGGTTCGATTCCAGGAATTGCGAAGAAAGTCGATGGTTTAGCCAGCTCTGCGAATGAAATCAGCAAGACAATGCAGGGAATCCATGAGTCAAAAGAATATGAAGTGATTATCAAGAAGATTGATGACATTCTAATAGGTATGTCCGAACCTGAAGTCATTATGAAGAAACTTGACGACCTTCAGGGATACGTAGCTGGTCTATCCGGAATCGAAGAGAAGGTCGAAGACTTGTCACGCGCCTTCCAGGAAACTCAGGAAATAGTTGGCATCATTGTTCGTCAGCTTGATGACATTGAACGTAAGTACAATCTCTCCATCGATAAGATAAGTGAACTTGCAGATACCGTTGCAAGAATCGCTGAAGGTGCTCCATCTGCGCCAGCAAAGGCAACAGAGAGGAAAACCTCCAGGAACGACGAAGAAGCTATTCCTTTGCCTGAGAAGAAAGCACCTGTTGCCAAGGCTAGTCTTCCTTCAACAATCGATGCGCTGATGGATCGACTATTGAATCTAGTTAATCCGCAGACCGAGGCTACAAGGATGGGAGAGGCTCTCGAGGAGGTTCGTGATGAACTGACCTCGATGCTACAGGGGCACACCCCCGTGCTGTTCCAATTTGGGAAAAAGGCAAGGGAACTCAAGTCGTATCCCCCTACAGCCACTCTCAATGAGAACGACATAGCTAGTCTGAACAAAGACATCAAATCTTGGACAAGCAAACTGAAAGAGAGTGCAAAGAGCTCATAAGTAGGGTGCATGCCTCAGGAACACCACCTGTCCCGCCTCTTGACTGACAGATTTCTCGGATTCTTGTGGCATAGCTTTATCTCTAAAATCTGCAATTGCGCAATTGGACATGCCTGGGGTGATGCTGAATCCCTAGGTGAGCGGAGCTTGTAATGTCCGACTCTCTCATCATCTTCAACGGACGGTGACAGCTGTGGAATTACCAAAGCACAACAACGAACTTCAACAGAGGATTCAATTGCTTGATGTAGCTGCAGATCAGCAGCTTGCAAAGGAACTAATGGAGTTGCATCAGGTCAAATGCACGGAATGCCAAGAAGATCGGCTCAGATGTGCGACTCGGCCAGCCTGCATGACTCGTAATTTCCTTAATACTCTCATAGAAATCGGTGTCGAAGCCAGTGATATGCCAGCTTTCTGCTACAGCGTGAACCTTGATCAAGTCCGCAGACTTATTCTAGAGAAGAAAGGCAAAAAGATGCTGGATCGCAGGCTCCCTATAAAGGACCTCCTCCAAACGCTGGGAATCAGTTCTATCAGGCATTTTACAACCAAGTTCAAGAAAGAATGGTCTAATTTTGCTTCGGTCAATGAAGGCAATACAATGCTTGTGACCGGCAACGATCTGCTGTTTCGCTTCGATTTTGTTCGTGGTATAGTGACAATCAATCCTACCAAGGATCGAATCAATACATTCGGCGTTTTCAAGCTCTACTGCGAGTTGTTCTCAGAGAGGTATCAGGTGAAGTCAACAGTGAAGGATGTGACTCCGAATTGGTGGGTCCTCTCAGTTGAAGCTGGCAGCCCTGACGTTACTACTCTGAGGGCTCTACAGAAGAGTGAGATTGCCGGAGATTTCGAAGCAATCTACCATAAAGAAACTGAAGGCAAAACCCAGATACAGATCGAGGTTGTTCTTGACTCTGATACAAAGTATCTGGAAGCAGAACATCTCGATGAGTTGTTTGCAAAAGTATGCAAGATTTGCGGCACAGCATGAGGAACAAATCAATAGTCCAAACACACACTGCGGTGGGATGCACAAATGAGTGACGACATAGTAAGTAAATCGGTGCCTATTCTCAGGGACAGCCTTGGTCTGACAGATGCTGAAGCAAAAGCAATCGTGCCAATCTACCTGGGAGGCAACATGACTGCCGGAGGAGTCGCTCTTCTTATCGGGGAGAAGCTCGCTACGGTTCAGAAAACCCTTGGTCGCCTTACGAACAAAGGTCTGATCAAGCAGATTGATGGAAGAGTCCCTGTCTACAGAGCCTTGTCGCCTGTTTTGGCTCTTTCAGGTTCTCTGGGAGACACTCTCAATGAAGTGAGGGCTTTCACAAGTGACTCAGAACAGGTATTTTCCTCTAGAATGAAGGATACCGAGTCCGTGGCTGAGGATATTATTGGCTCCCAGACCAAGTCTCTGGACGAACTGAGAGCGGCTCTCACATCATACGAGAACGAAGTCCTAGAGCTCGTAACAAAGCAGGTCGAGAATGTAGTAACGACTGCAACGAGCACAATGACTGGAATCTCAGATGAGATTGAGCAGGCGATGCATGGTCTTGATGCCATTCTCGACGAGAGCCTAGGAACGAAAATGCGCGAGCTACAGACTGAGATCGATAAAGCTCAGCTGGCCATGGACAAGGATCTAAAGGTACAGGTTCGCGAATTCGATAAATGGCTCAAGACTGAGCGAAAGGGAACCATGGGGTCCATTAAGGAGTTCGAAACAAAGTCTGCTTCTCTTGTTCTATCTGCTAAGGAGGCTGTGGCAGCAGCACTCTCGACTTCTTCGGACCATGTCCAGAATCTAGCACGAGAGATTTCTGGAAAACTGACCTCAATGGCATCTACCGCATCTGACAATGGCATCGCAGTGATCAATGATGTTTCAGCGGACATTACGCAATTGCTCAACCTTCTCGACAGTGAATTGTCGCAAGCATATCTCGCCGGGCAGGAATCTCTTAAGGAAGTAGTCACTCAGGCTCGCAGTGTTTCCAAAGAACACGGTGAGTTTGCACAGAATCGTATCGGTGCTGCAGTAGAGATTGCAGACTCCGTCGGCGGAATTGTTGATGATTGGAAGAATGAAGTGTCGGGATTCATGGAGGTTGCATCCCAGTCTGTGACATCCCAGCTCAATCAAGTTGCTTCCACAGATGCATCCTATCTTGAAGTGATGAAGAACTCTCTTACATCACATGTTGAGAGAGTCAATGAATTGCTCGCTGAAGAATACAATGGACTCTCTGCCCTTGCTACTAGTCTTGGGGGCGAGACAGAAACTACAATCTCAGATAGTCGTTCAATGGTGCTTGAGCTTCTTCAGGCACAGAACGATGAGGAAGAGAAAGACTGTGATATCGCCGCGAAAAAGCTAAACGCGGAACTTGATAGCTGGGTTAGCGATTCAGTCACCTCAGTAGAAAAGAAGATGAAAGACACATCCAAGGATATTTCAGCCATCCTAGATTCAGAGACCTCTGAACTGAACTCCATTTCCAAGACGATGAATAGTCGGCTGAAGTCCGCTTTCAATTCCGTTATAAAGAACACAGTCACAAAGAATGAAACGCTTCTCACATCAGTGAAAAAGACAACTAATGACTTCGAAGCTAGCATAGGAACTAGACTTGAAGAGCTGATTGGGAGCTACACTACTGCAACGGAGAAGCAGGTTCGAGAGTCAAAAGATCTGTATGAAAGTCTGCGTGAACGTTTGGATAGTCGAATGTCCGAGTCCATTTCTGCAATCAATTCTCAGGCTGAAAGGATTCAGAAAGATATCACTAACACAATAGCCGAACAGACCAGTAGAGTTGATCAGCATGCACTGGGCATCAAAGAGGAATTTCATAATCGGTTAGAAGACATCACGGGCCAATTTCTGTCGCTAACTCAAGGCCTTGAAGCAACATTCAATGGCCTTTTGTCATCTCAGACCATTGAAGCCCGTGATCTCATCGCATCAGCCCATTCAGAGTTCCGATCTATTATGAAGAATGAGGTCACCACGCTCAAGGACGACTCATCGAAGATACAGCAGGAATACTCGACCGAACTTGCACTCAAGATTGATGATGTTGCATCATCTGTTGCTGCTGTGAAGAAAGCCCTCAATGAGCTAGCAGTTGAAAAACGCTTTGAGATCTCTGAAAGCATGGCGAAGACACTTGCAGACCTTGAGTCGTCCATCAGGAGCACTGAGGAGAGTCTACGTGACATTGAGTCTGGAACTGTTGCCCAGTTCATCGAGAATATGAATCAGGTCTCTGAGGAGTTCAAAGTCACTGTGGCTGGCGCACGTGACAGTGTGGCTGAACGCCTGGATGGCGTGAAGGATGTGACCGCAGCATCACTGGCAAAGAGTTCAACAGCAGCAAAGCTCGTTGCTGATGGATTCATAGCTGAACAGAAGGATATCAGGCAACGGCACCTCGCTGAGGCGAGCAAGAAGATGAATAGGCTTGCCACAAAGAGAGGGAAGGATTCCTCAGCCTCTATCGAAGCGTTCCAGACACTACTCTCAGAGCGTCAGACAAGCAGTGTGAAAGATAGAAGCAGTGCAAAAGATGAGGTGTTCGCAGCTGTAGAAACGCGTAGGTCTGAGGTTGCTAATGCATTTGACGCAGCAGCAGTATGGGTTGATTCGTCTGTGTCTAATGTTGCCACCTCGCTGGAAGCCTTTGGCAGCAAATTGACGAACGAACTCACTCTAATGCAGAAAGGTCTACAGAAAGCTGGAGCTGAGGCGGCATCAGCAATTCAGGAGCGTGGCGAAGCTGATATCGACAGCATCCAGGAGATTGTTTCTGCATTGATAGAGAACACTGAGTCAATTGTGAAGGCACGAATAAACGAGTTTGGAGATAGTTGTTCGGATGCTCTTGCAAAGAGCAATGATTCCTTTACATCTATACCAACCCAGCTGAGCGACGATATCAATGGAATGGAGGCCGAAACAGCAAAGAGAACTACCCAAGACTACTCATCCGTTTCGGGTGATCTTACTGGCTATTTCACCGAATGCATCCGCAGCGCTGAGTCAGCATCTGAGGGTCTCAAAAACCTTGTTGACAATACTTCGAACAGTTTGACGAAACACCGTGATGAAGTGTTTGAACTTGTGCAAAAAAGCACCGACTTGTCAAACCAACACGCGTCTCGCAAGTTTGAGGCAATCGGTTTGGATCTCAAGACTCAGCTAAGTAGTGACTCATCACGCTTGCTGGATGCAGCACGACTGACGTTCTCCGAAAAGAACAAAGAAATCACTGACATAGTAACAACGACAACCAATACCCTCAATGAGGAAACCTCCACTCTGAAAGAGAATCGCATTAAGGCGCTATCTCTTCTCGGAGAGTCTAGTGAAAAAACACTCAGAAGATGGTCGACGGATCAGAAAGACCAGATCACTGCATTGAAGGAGCAAATCAATGAAGCAATCATGCATGTCACAGGAAAGACAGAGGAAACAATCAAGGTTCTCAATGCCATCAATGACATCGGAGATGAGATCATTAAGCACCCATCAAAGAGGACCTGGTATGTATCGGGCAAGGAAGAAGCCTGCGCACATGTAACAGATATGGCAGACAGAGCGGAAGAATCAGTCGTCATCTCCATCATCGATCCATCCTGTCTGGACTACAAGAAGCTGGCTAAGGTTAAACAGGCTAAACGTCGTGTGCTTGTAGTTCCAGAGAGCGAAGAACCAGATCCGAATCTATCTTCCTTGGAAGGTTGGAGAATCTGGCAGACCCGAACGCCGATGTTCCTCTCAATAATTGATGACAGAGAGCTACTGATCGGAGGCGCAACCGCGACCGACGATCTTGTTGCTCTGATTTCAGAGGATGAAACCTATGTCCGACTCTACCATGACATACTTGGTCCTCGACTGGTGAGGGGCAGAGTGAGCTAGAACTCGATGGCATAGATGATGGCGTCTTCATCGTCGTAGTATCGTTCTGCTCTATCGACAGCCATCATCCCTGCCCTGCTATAGAGGTCTCTTGCGCTATGGTTACTTTCGCGCACTTCGAGTTCACATGTCTTCATCCCCGCCTCGCTCATGCCTTTGAGAGCACGATCTAGCAGAAGTCTGCCATTTCCTTTGCTACGTTCGTCCTCACGGACTGCCAGATTGAGTATGTGCCCAGACTCATCGGAGAACGATTCCTCCCAGATAATATACCCGATGACTAATCCTTGACGGGCCATCACCTTCATATGAACGAAAATATCTTCGCTTACTCTGTACTTGCCCCTACAGAGGACTATTCTGAGGAATATCTCTTCGCTCCACGGAACAGGAAAACAGTTGTTTTCAATATCGATGATTTGACGGAGATCCTCGATCTCAGGTTGCCGCATTACTCTGTCTTCCATCTACATAGCCCTTCAAAGCGAATCAGAATCTCACATTCGATTCATCATTCTGAGGGATGTTGCTTCCACAGAATGGGCAGAATGACGAATCTATTGGAATTCGTCTAGAACAAAACGAACATCTCGAGCCCACGGGGATAAAGCTATCCGGTGCACCTGCAGCATACTTAGACTGCGCCTTGGAAACGAACATCGCAGTCGCACTCGTTGCCACGATGAAGAAGGCAAACACTAGAGTAATCAGAAGGCCAAAGCTAAGAAGACTGGAATCTCCAACTAAGAAGAAGGGAAAGATGAAGAACACACCTCCACTAGATAAATCGCTGGAAGACAATAACAGAATGCTTCCAAGTGCAATGAGAAGGAATCCCAAGGGAAGTAGACTTTGGTTCCAGCGCATAGTCAATCCAGTCCTTTGACTACTACTCCAACATTCCTCGGTCTTTCATTTGTTCGACAATCTGATTGTACTTCTGATTGTTGCCTATCATCTCATTGACTTGCGTTTCCAAAGAGTGAGATCCTGGCAAGACGAGCACCCTGATTCTGGTGTCCGGATAGACTGATTCAAGACGATGTCGAATCAGGATGCCAATGAGTCCACCCATCGGACAATACGGGGCAGTTGGTCTGAACTGCACACGAATTGAGTCATTATCGACCTCAATGTATTCTTGCTTCACTATCGACATTTGTGGGTCAGTAATCGATATGGGGTGCTCAGGATCCATGACGGACTCCAATGCTTTGAACACTTCACCGACTGTTGCCATTGTGTTTCCCAAGATTAAGGACCCTTTTCGACGACTTAATAATCTATGGCTTTAGCTACCCTGCACGAACAGCTCTGATTCGTTGACATTAATGGGCACAAGGTATATCTGACATCGGAATCCCTTTATCGCGTCGGGTAATGCAGGAATAGTGTTCAGAGAGAAACTACCAGTCGGGGGTATCAGAAACCATGTCACCCGCCCAAAAGAAAGCCAGCAACAAAACCAAGAAGTATCTGTTCAAGATAACAGTCGTCGGCCCAGACGACAAGCTTCTGATGGATGTTCTTTCATTGTTCGATGATCCCGTCGTGTCGGTCGATGGGATTCGAATCGGATCGACTGAGGTGGATGTTGACACATCTGAAGTTCACGCAGTCTTCATGTCGCCAAGGCACTCCGCTCTGGATGTTCTTCTAACCCTGACCTACAAAGGTGCAAGTGGTGTCATCATTGTGCTCAGAGAATCTGATCAAGAGCTGGAACGACTATATCGTGATGAAGTACTAGAGAACCTGGGTACAGATATACCCACACGCGTTGTCACTACTGGCTCATCAATCGACAAATTCAAGCGGAATGAGATTCATCATCTCTTCGAAGAAGTCGTTGTGGAGATTTTGGAGCACAAGACTCGAAAGGGGAAGTAGTACAAACCTTTTTTTCAGTTTTGATACCAATCCAGATTGGTGTCCACGGTGAGCTCAGATAATAAGAGAAGCGACGAGTACTGGATGGGCGTGCGCGATGCACTGAGAATGATAGATATCTTCAACAAGTGGGCTGTAAGAAATCCCACTCGCGCGAAGAGCCTTGAAGATTTCATCGACGATGGGCTTGTAGCAGCCGCTAAGCGGTGCGAGTCTTGTCTGCGAGAGAAGCTAGGGATTAGTTACCTCAAAGAAGAGCAAGCTGAGGATAATCCTCCTTTCGTTGAGCCATCAGCTTCCGAGCCATCAGCTCCTCCTGACTTTGCTCCTGCACCAGACGAAACTTTCGACGCACTTACCGAATCTCCTCCAGATACTGATTTTGAGGTCGCTATAGAGTCTGTGGACTATTCCTCCGAACAGGAGGTTCACATCGAATCAGAAGAGCCCAGTATGTCTATCGACTCTGTCGAACGATCGGAGGAAGAGCCCATGGACGATATTGTCATTGAAGGTCCACAACGTGATTTCTCGACAGATTTTATTCTTGTCGAGCCACCACCCCTTTCTGTTGATGCTGACGAAGCAGAACCCGAAAGACCAGAAGTCGATGAACCATTAGGTGAGTCTTACCTTGATGAACTCCTTCATTCGGATGAATTAGATCTGGAACCAGAAGATGATGAGAAGCAGCCGTCATTCACGTGGGCTGATTATGAGGCTGCAGTCACCCCTGCCCCTGAGCCAGAGCCATTAGAGTCTGGCTCCGGTGAGTCCACGATCAGAGAAGATGAGCATGAAAAATCCTCATCTGAGGACCGCCGCTCTCCAGATGACGAGGCCTTTGACGAACCTCCTGAGCCTTCTGAAGCGCCCGAGGAGTGGAGCACGCATGATGAAACGTCTGTTTCTAGTGAGGAGGTCCTTGATGATTCCTATGATACCAAGGATGAGGTTGAGATGGACGATTCAGAAGTATCCAAACCAAGTGAAGCTGCAACACCAGTCACCGAACCTCCTTCTCCGCCACCGCCTCCTGAAACCGAGGAGGATGAAGAGGAGCGAAGGCGGAGAGCACGAAGGCTGTTTTTCGGAACATGATTAGCCCTTGAGAATCTCTTCATAGAGCCGGACGGCTTCTTCTGCAGTACTGACGCCTCGTACGATGGCACTGCCTGTGGACATCAGCGTTATCTTGGAACCTGAAGGCTTCTGGACTATCAGGACCTTCTTTCCTGACTTGACGGCATCTTTGGAATCAAGATGCCGTGATATGTCTCTTAGGTCTAGATTCATGATTGTTGGAGGCGAGATATTGAAGTCATTCGTGCACAGGGCAGTGACAGTGAGTCCCTTGCCTTTTCTCATCTTCGTAGTATCTGGTCGTGAACATTGCGGACAATCGGGCACGATTCCGATATCAAAGAAATCAAAACTGAGAGAAGCTGAGTCAATTGTCATGAGCCGATTTGCAAGAACGGGCCTCTTTCCTGTTGCAAGAAGTATTGCTTCATTGACCTCCACAGCCGCAGCAAGCGAGAGAAGAGTAGGAGACACGCCTACTTGTGCACATGTATTATCAGGATTGTCTTCGGCATCACCCATTAGACAATGGAGGCATCCTGTTTCACCTGGAATAAACGTTGAAAGGTTTGCATAGTACTCTATGGCTCCTGCAAACACATAGGGAATCTTCAGCCTCAGGCTCGCTCTGTTGATGATCCTGCGAGTCGTGAATGAGTCAAGTCCATCGATTATGATATCAGTTCCTTCCAAGAGCTCCATCACATTTTCATCTTGGATTGAAACAGAGAACGGTTCGAATGTCACCTCGGGATTCATGGAAGCAAGGTTCTTGGCTCCCGCAATTGCCTTGGGCTTTCCAATGTCTCTTGTGTTGTAGATGGTCTGTCTCTGTATGTTGGACAGTTCGACAATGTCTCTGTCTATGATCCGTATTCTTCCGAATCCTATGGCCGCCAAGAGTCGAAGGGCAGGGCTCCCTAGTCCTCCAGCTCCAACGACTGCGACAGTAGATTCCATGATTGCTTGCATATCTTCCTCTGTGAAGTCCCTGAGGGCAAGCATCCGGGAGTATCTCTCCCTTTGATTGTTAGTGAGTTTCATCTCTTCCAGATATGATGCAAAGCACTCACTTAAAGCCTTGGACAACAACATAGGATGCTATGGTGTTCACATCTGAGGTGTCAATAGGTGTGCACAGGAGCCCGATGGAGGCTCTAGACGTCGCGCTCTCAAGACTACAGACCTCGCTAGAAGTCCCGCGTCGTCCGACAAAGGTTCTGATTAAGCCATCAATTTACGACCCAAGGCTGGTAGGCAATACACATGTCAGTGTTGTGAAAGCTGTACTGAATGCATTCAAAACGCTGGGCCCTGCTGTAATCGTTGAGAGCGATAATCCTCGTCGGAGAGCAATAGATGCGTTTCAGCAGAGTGGCTATAACAGCCTTTTCAACCCTGATGTATCATTGGTCAATCTTTCAGAGCTTGATACTACAGTTGTAAAGATGCCTGGCAATTTCTTCAAGGAGCACAAGATGCCCACGATTCTTACAGAGGAGCACTTCTTCATCAATGTACCCACAGTCAAACTCGAACCGGATATCTGTACTATCGGAGGAGGTATCAAGAATCTCTTCGGACTGATTCCCGAAGTCGAGAAGTCCGTCTACCACCAAAGAATCGATGACGTTCTCATGGATCTTCTCGCAGTCTTCCGACCTCAAATGACCATTGTCGACCTGACGTCCTTGGTGATTGGTGATAGGATTGAGGAGGTTACAAAAGAGATAGGTGCAATCGTTGTTGGTGCGGACCCCGTTGCCGTAGACGCATTCTGTGCTGATTTGCTTGGTATTGACGCTATAGCAGTTTCGCATCTAAGAAGAGCGTACGAGCTTGGTCTTGGCGAGATTGTTCTCGATAGAATACGTGTGAGTGGGACCGCTACTCAGAAACAGAAACTGCTCGAGGCCTGCAAGCACTGACAAAACGGAATGCATTTATCTGGAGTCAAGCAGCCAGCGAAAACACTGGACGATTCCTATACGCGTCGCAGATGCATTAGGAGATGCCATCCATGGATTGGACTTCTCATACAATGGAACGAATTCCTGAGTCAGACACACTGAAGATGTTTGATCTAGCCAAACGCCTTGAGAGTGAGGGTAAAAAGATCTATCACTTCGAGGTTGGGCAGCCAGATTTCCCCACCCCTAAGAATGTTGTCATTGCCGGTATTGATGCACTAAAGAAGGGACTTACGAAGTATACCCCTGCTCGCGGAATTCCCCAATTACTCGACGCCATCCAGGGCTATTACAAATCACGGGGCATTACCATTAATGGAAGAAAGAACGTCATCGTTACGCCTGGAGCAAAGATGGCACTGTTCCAAGGATTTCTGAGCACGATTGATGCAGGTGACGACGTATTACTTCTCTCTCCTGCTTGGCCTACCTATCGTGTTATGATTCGAACTGTAAATGCAAAACCCGTCGATGTCTGTACTGAATCCAACTATACTCTTGATGAGGAAGCTCTCAAACACGCGATCTCAAGGACAGTATCTGCGCTTGTAATCAACACGCCAAACAATCCCACAGGTGGCGTCTTAACTAAGGAGAACCTGAGGCTCATCTATGACCTAGCGATGGATCATGATTTTGTTGTCTTCTCAGATGAGATCTACGAAACCCTGGTCTATGACGGTTTCAAACAGACGTCGATGCTTGAAGTCGATCCCACTATGGAACGAACTCTTGTAATCAACGGAATGAGCAAATCGTACAGCATGACAGGTTGGAGACTTGGATATGCCATTGGAAATGAAGAGACTATCTCAAACATGACCAGAATTCAGCAAAACACGACTTCGTGTGCGACATCGTTCGTTCAATATGCTGGTGTGGAGGCTCTCAACGGTGACCAATCATCTATTGCTGCGATGGTCAAGGAATATCATGCTCGTCGTGACGAAATCACTCGACTCTTCAATGAGATAGAAGGGGTGTCCTGTGTTAGTCCGATGGGCGCTTTCTACGTGTTTCCTGACTTTGTGAAGTATGGAGTGAGCAGCACAACTCTAGCTGAATTGATCCTCAAGAAGACTGGAGTGTGCTGCACACCGGGCCTAGCATTTGGAGCCAAGTACGACAGTCATCTGAGATTCTCCTATCCAGTATCGCTGGCTGAAATACGGGAAGGCATGGCTAAGCTTGCACAGTTCTTGCCAACGCTTATTTGATACGACCACGCCCAGTGTATCATCGAATAGTAGTCCTAGGAAGCGTCCTCATGACAAACAGAGAAGCCGAGGGATCTAGTGATAGCCAGTTGCCGCATTTTGAGTGTACTAAGTGTGGAGCATGTTGCCGTGAGAAACCAATGCTCATCACAGTAACTGGAAGGGACATTGTCAGGATTTCTTCAGCCTTGGGCATAGGCTCCGAAGAAACAATGAGGGCTCTTGATTTCTACGTTGTTGCGAAGGAGAATGAAGTCCCAGTAGGACTCCAGGGAATTCCGTCACCAATGACTGAGAGAGGTCCAACTTTCATTGCGCTTAAGAAGATGGAGAATAGCGACTGTGTTTTTCTCAAAGATAATCTCTGCATGATTCATGCTCTGCGACCCACAGTCTGCAGGTCCTTTCCCTTTGTATTTCGGGAGTCTACTGATGGGGTAAAGTGGGGGCTCAGTGCAGCGAAACATATCTGTCCCGGACTTGGTGTGGGACCGGAAGTATCAGAGGAAGAATTACGCGAGCTTTCTATTTCCGTTCTGGAAAGCATACGGGTGTACAGAGAATTCATTGATCAGTGGAACGCAAAGCCCGCTACAACCGCTATTGATCTCATTAAGGCGATTCTCTCGGAACATCAATTCTACATCTAGAATAGTATGGGAAGGTGGAGTGGCAGCCGGTAGGTTTCTTCCACGAGTTCATCTAGTCTCTTGGATATGGTTCATACGTGTCTGCAGAAGAAGTAGTGCGGCTCTGCGTAGCGCGGCCTGTTGACCAATATGGTTCTCTACAGCAAGAACAGCTCACAACCTGGTGAGAATCTGCAGTATGTTGTCGAAGTTATGTTCTACTGTTCTACTCTTTTCTGCGTATGCAGCTAGAGTGGCAAGTCTCTCGTCCTTGGCTGCACGCTCTGCGAATCTCTGTGAACGTATCTCTTCGTGTATGGCTGCGTTAATCGAGAGTATCTCATCAGAAGTTCTCAGGATGTAATGTAGCATTTTAATCAGCAGATTGAAATCATTGATATCTCTAAGTTGTAACGTCTGGCTATAGAACTGAAACTCAAGTCTTGCCAATCGTTCACGCATTCTGATGAGCTCCAGAAGCCAACTCGGAGCTCTTTCCTCCGCCAATTTGCTTCCGAGCTCTGACCAGTGTTGTTGCTGATCGAGTAGTTGGACGAGATAGCTGCGAAGGAATCCGAAATGGTCGACGCCACTTTCAATTTCCTCTTCAGTTCCAATTGGCCGCATTAGAGTATCCATTTGGCTATGTTTCACTGCAATCTTGAGCGAGAACTTGTCCACATACCGCTTTATCTCATCAGTCTTCTCCTTCTTCGACATGAGGTCCGCAAATGTGTCCCCGAGGGTCAGAATGAACTTATAGAGACATTCGGAGCATATCTCTGCATTAGCGGTCGCCTCTTTTGTCGAGAGGAATTGCAGGGCATCTTCAAGGTCATCTCCGGGAACATCCTTCCCGTGGATCCTTAAGACCCAGCCTTGTGAAATGCAGTATACTCTATTGTCAGGATAGTTGACAAAAATCGAGGCGTAGCACATATTGCCGTCGGTGGCTCGTTCTTCTTTCATGCTCTCCTTATCTGTGTGAAAGCCAAAGATTGAGGGGTCGATCTCTATGGCTTCAATCTCCAAGACGCTATCGTCATTGACACAGAGTTTCTCGTCTCCGAAAACCTTGTAACATGGGCATCCGCGGACCATTCTAATCGAAGACATTTTTCGTTCTCCAGGCAATTTGCTCTGTGCTATTTCGGGTTGAAGCCAAGCAGAGAGTCATCCAGAACACCAATATTATCACTATTCGATTTATAGTAGTTATTATGTAGTGTGTGCATCAATCTCGCTCAGTACCCTCACAAGATTGCTGAATCTATACTCTGTGTTCTTCCTCTTCTGAGAATGTTTCCTGAGCTTCTCTTGAACTTCTGTGCTCATCAGGTTTCGTTCTATCATGATGTTGGTCTTTTCTCGAATCATATCACTGAGCTTGATTACTTTCTCGGAGATACTCACCATGAATCTTAGCGCGCTCAGGGCATCCATTTCGCTTGAAGTGTTCTCTAGTTCTAGAACCTGAGAGAGGAATATACCCTCGAGTCTATAGAATGTGCTATAATGATCAACAAGTTCGAGGAGTATCTTATCCGCGTTGGCTTTCTTTAGTTTCGTTGTAAGAGCAGCCCATTGCGAGCGTGACTGATTGATTCTCTTGATGTATTTCTTCACATGCTCCTGATATTCCGTATCGGAGAAGGTACTCGATGAATAGCTGCTTAATTCGGCTGCCATTCTTCTCGATACCTCTCGTACATAAGAGGTGACGATTTCTTCTCTTTCGAAGTCATTAAGGAAGCCGGATGAAGCCTCTCCGAGTGTCTTTAGGTACTTGTAGAGACAGTCAGAGCAGATGACTCCATCTCTACTCCTCTCGGCGGATGTGACGAACTGGAGCGCGCTGTCGATTTCAGCTGTCTTGACATCCATCTTATTGATATTGATTCTCCGTGCTTGGCTGATACAATAGCAGTGCCCCTCCTTCCTATCCAAGTAGATGAGGAGGTAACACATGCTCGAATTGTTACTCTTGTATTGGACAAGGTCGTCAACAGCCTCGATTCGTTCAAAGAATGACGGGTCTACAGATATGGCATTAATCGGTAATACATCATCAAAGTTCAGACAGACCTTCTCTTTCTCCAGACCGATGAATTCTTTGTAGCAGGGACATCCCTTGACTAGTTTTGTCTTGACCTGTTCGCCTCTCACCAAGGATGTATTCAGGTCGAGTTGGGAGGCTTCGGGTCCTATCAATAGCACACTCCTGAGCGAGGCCGGACGGCCGTTCTATTATTATCTTATAATAGGATTGGATATGAAGATTTCTATTTCGGAAACTTGGTATCCAACCCCGCGCGCTACTGCGAAGCCTCTATGCTTCCTCTCCTTTTCAATCAATCTTGCATGATGAAATGATGATTCAGGGGTGAGTGAAGCATGCCTATCTCAGCCCCAAAGCTCTCTTTTCAGAAGATCACGAATGGCAATTCTGATTGCCTCTGACCTATTCGGGTAGAGATTATTCTCAACCAGACGTTCAAGTCCTTCTACATATTGCTCTGGAATGTGCAGTGTTACCAGCTTCATATTGAGTAATCACCTAGAGCATCTCTGTGTCATACTTGAATATGGTTGTGAGTAATACTCACAAGGTATTGAGAATCGCAATCCTGAAATCATTTCAACCCTAATACTGGTGGAAGCGAAACGATGAACACCTGGGAGGACCGAAGGAGAAAGTCTTGGAGCTACTATGCATGTCTACTGCTATTGCTCTCTCCTCCGATTCTAATCCTCTCTGAGATGTTTCTTACAACGATGTTTCTAGGTGTCGATGCAGTAGTTCCCTTCTTTTTGTTTGCAGTCGTTGTCATCGTTCTTGTTTTTGGTCTTGGTGTAAGGTATCGATACCGCGGAATAAATCCTGCATCGCGAAATATCATCAATGCAACTGACGGCCATTATTTCGAACGGATTGGAGCTGATGAATCAGATTATCCATAGGAGGGCATCGTAGCCCTTCGTGCGATTCACAGCTCGGGATTAGCCGTCAGGATAGAAGTTATATTCTGTCATATTTGCCCCACGACCTGTGCCAAACTGTAGGTCGTGTAGAATGTGGACAGGCAAAAAGGCATTGACAGTCTATTCAATCCTCGCTCAATAGCGGTGATTGGAGCTTCAGAGGTACGCGGGAAGCTCGGAAACGATGTTATGCGCAATCTCATCGAGAGTGGTTATGAACGTCGAATCTATCCCATCAACCCGAAAGCAGGCGAGATTCTTGGCCATAAGGTATTCAGATCCGTGAAAGATATCCCAGGGGAAGTAGATGTCGCAGTGATCGTAATCCCTGCAAAATCTGTCCTCGAAGCTGTCGAGGAATGCGGCAAGAAGGGCGTGAAGGCTCTAGTGATTATCTCTGCAGGTTTCAAAGAGATTGGTCATGAGGGACAAGAGGCTGAGAGAATGCTTGCCACCCTTGCTGAGAAGTATGAGATGGTGATTCAAGGTCCAAACTGTCTTGGAATTATGAACACATCAGCTCCCTACAACGCATCATTTTCATCTGGAACTCCAAGCAAGGGGGTCATTGCATTTGCCTCACAGTCTGGCGCTCTGATGACAGGAATTCTAGATTGGAGTCTCATGGAAAGGATTGGTTTCTCCAAGTTTGTAAGCCTCGGGAACAAGGCTCATCTCGACGAAGCCGATTTTGTTGAAGCCTTTGGAAGAGACCCTGACTCCACTTTTGTTCTTCTCTATATCGAATCTGTCGTTGATGGACACAAGTTCATGGAAGCATGCCGCAAAGTCGTACAGCACAAGCCGATTTTCGTGGTCAAGTCTGGTGTAAGTAGTGCAGGTGCAAGAGCTGCATCATCACATACCGGATCACTTGCTGGAAGCGATACTGCCTATGATGTTGCCTTCAAACAATGTGGAGTTAGGCGGGCTAGTAGCATGGCCTCACTATTCGACATCGCTGCAGTCTTTGACAACATGTACCTTCCATCCGGCAATCGCGTGGCGATAGTCACCAATGCTGGAGGTCCAGGTATTCTCACAACTGATGCATGTGAGGCAAGCGGGCTTCAGATTGCTCAGCTGACGTCAACGACGGTGGAATTTCTAAAAGCGAATCTGCCTCCCGCCGCCGCAGTCTACAATCCTATTGATGCACTCGGAACTGCACAGCCTGAAGACTATGAGCTTTGCATCGAGGCAGCTCTCAGAGACGAGAATGTGGACTCGGTGCTCGTGTTGCTTACTCCTCAAGCTATGACAAAACAGACTGAAACCGCACAAGTGATTGTAGGTGCTCATACAAAGTACCCCAAGAAACCAGTCATAGCTGTCTTTATGGGTGGCAACTCAATGGTCTACCCGCGAATAGTACTGACGGAAGGTCACATTCCCGTGTTCGACTTCCCTGAGCGAGCGGTGCACGCACTGGCCGAACTCTATAAGTATACGGTGAGCCGGGATAGCCTGAAGGATGAGTCAATACCGCGGTTCAAAGCTGATAAGAAGAGAGTTGAGAAGATCATCAGCGATGTAAGAGCGGATAGACGTAGAGTCCTCCTCGGCAGTGAGGCACATGCAATAGCAGAGGCGTACGATATACCGGTCGCCAAGATTCGTCTCGCGACAAGCTCGGAGGAAGCAAAGGTCTTGGCGGACGAACTGGGATATCCTGTTGTACTGAAGATTGCCAGCCCTGATATAGTTCATAAGAGCGATATCGGGGGAATAAAGGTAGGTCTCAAGACTCCTGAAGAGGTTGAAGCCGCATTTCTACAGATATTGGACAACGCAAAGGCACAGATGCCCAAGGCCATCATCTACGGTGTTGACATTCAGGAGATGGCAGAAAGGGGAAAGGAGTTGATTATTGGCTGTTCCAGAGATGTTCAGTTCGGCCCTCTGATCATGTTTGGCGCAGGAGGTATCTTTGTCAACTATCTAAAAGATATCGCATTTCGACTTGCCCCTATGACAAGATCCGATGCAAGCGAGTTGATTATGGAAACAAAGATTGGCACGCTTCTCAAGGGGGTACGCGGAGAGGCCCCAAGTGATGTGGCCGCTATAGAAGATACCATCCTGAAGATCAGTCAGCTCGTGACGGATTTTCAGGAGATTGTTGAATTGGACATCAACCCTGCATTTGCCTATGAGAAAGGTAAAGGCGTTTCTGCTGTTGATGTCAAGATAACGATAGGAGGTCCGTAAGGATGGCGAAGAATATTTTGATCACTGGCGATACGGTGACCGGAAAAACGATGGTTGCGATTGCTCTGGCAAGCAAACTCAGAGCAGAGAAGAAATCCGTTGGCTACTTCAAGCCATCAGGTGTCAAGAGTTACGCCCATAGCACACCCGACGAGGATGTGGATGAGGACGCTGCAGTCATGAAGGAGATTCTTGGCATGAAAGAGCGCCTGAGCTGCATCTGCCCGATAGTACGTCATATGTCAAGCTATGACGAATTGATTCGTGTTGGGAAGGAGAAGCTGAAGCAGAAAGTGCAGACCTGTTATGCAAAGATTGCAAAGAATTACGATTATGTTATCATCGAAGGAGAGAAGTCTCCCTGGTATCTGTTGCACGTAGACCTCTCGACACTCGATATCGCCAGAGAACTGGGAGCCACGGTCATATGCCTGGTCAATTTTCCTGATATTGCAGCCATCGATGATATTCTCCTTCAAAAGGAGCTTTTTACCAGATATGGCACCTCGAAAATAGGAGTTGTTCTCAACCTCGTTCCTCCCATGCTGAAGAAAGTTGTTAACGAGAATATTCGTCCATTCTTGGAAGAGCAAGGAATGGTATTCTGTGGTGTTCTGTACAATAACAGAGAGCTATTCAGTCCTACGGTTGGGGAGATCATGCGGGGACTAAAAGGCGAGATGGTCACTGGGATGGACAAAATGGACCTTCTAATTGACAAATTCATCGTTGGTAGTATGGCTCCTGAGAATGCATTGAAGTGGTTCCGTGAATCGAAGGATAAGGCTGTGATCACAAGTGGCGATAGGACAGACATCTGTCTTGCTGCCCTAGAAACTGATACGAATCTTCTGATTCTCACGGGTGGTGTGGGTCCCGATATTGGCACTCTGACCAGAGCCCGTGAACTCGGTGTACCAATCATGATGACCGCATTAGATACCTATGCCACGAGCCAAGTTGTCAACGAACTGGTTGGTACTGTGACTGTTGATAACAAAGAGAAGACCGCTGCCGTAGAGAGAATAGTTGGAGAAGCTCTGTCCATAGAGGGCCTCGATCTCTAGGATTCCGTGCCATGGGAAAGGGAGGGAGCAGTATTGCTCCCGATCTAAAACAAATCGAACGTACAATCGCCGGGAGGAGCCCTTGTACGTTCAATGTCGGAATCTGCCTGCCTTCCATAAGTCATCTTGTATAGTTGAGCTAATACACGGTCATTATGCAGGCTGCGTTCCATACATCACTCAGACCATCTCAGCATATTCTAGCCACTCATAAGCATGAAAATGCGAGAAATCGTCTACAAGGTCACATTTCCCTTGTCCAGCAACACATTTATGCCGGCGAAAAGTTATCGGGTGCTTGTATCTCAAAGTTTGAGGTGAATTAATGGCTTCAGATGCTGAAAAGTCGGAGGCTGCCGGTGAAGCAATGGACTCTACAAAGGCTGAACGAGAACTTGAGTCCTTGAAGTGGATCCGTGAGCGGCGCTCCATTAGGGAGTTCACTGGTGAGAAAATACCAGATGAACACATTGAGTTAATCCTCGAAGCGGCGAGGCATGCTCCCAGTCCTGAGAACATGCTTATGATCCGTTTCGTTGTGATTCGTGATGATCAGGACACGAAGGTGTTTCTTGCTGATATTGCCCAAGAGATGGCTCAAACCGCATTTGGTGGGGCACCCTTTGAGCTCACAAGTGGTCGAAACTGGTTCATAAACGACCCCTATAGGGCCGCTGTCTATGCCCGGCTTCGAGACGGTGAGTTGTTCCGTTATCCTGAGAAGAGCGATACGGTGATAATTGTATGCGCGAGCGATGTTTGGACTGATGCAGGTTACCTGTATGAGAATGACCTCTTTGGTTCTGTCGTGTCTGGGATGGCCATTATGAACATGTGGTTGACAGCTACAGAACTAGGATATGGCTGCGGATACGAGGCTCTTGTCTGCTCAGATCCCCGTCATGCTGAACTGATACGTGACAGACTTGGGATTCCTCCCATCTGGAAACCTCTCACGGCATTCTGTATTGGAAAGAGGATTTCGCCACGAGCTCTTGGTCCAAGCAGACCTCCACTTGAAGGGCTGATGTACCAGGAACGCTGGGGATTCCCGTACAAACGTCTTGCATTCAGGAAGGAGGGCGATTAAGATGCAAGTAGAATTCAAAGGCAAAACTCTAGAGAATATGAAGAAACTCGCTGATGAAGCTGGGATTACGCCTGCTGGTCTTATAGAGGTCGTCATGCAGCAATTCGTGGACAATAAGGGTGGCAGAGTCTACACAGGAAGATGGTCGGGGGGAGAGGTCGATGGAGTCAAGGGCATGAGATATGTACCCCAATGGCCATTTAGACCAGGTTTCAAGGAGGCGGACGGAAGTGAGGTCAAGCGGTGGAAAGCCGAATCCAAGGCCTTCCGTAAGCATCCAACAGGCGCATGGCCGTTCTATCCCCATCTGAAAGAGGGAGACATCGAGCATGAGTACTGGACCTCGAAGAAGATGTACCATCAATCATTCATGAATGATCGAAAAGGCCGCATTGTGACCCTAATGGATGGTGACAAGTATGAGGAATTCCTTAGAACAGTCAAGAAACGGAAGGGGAATTTCTGGGCTACTAGCGTTGAGCAAGTCATGATGGAGGCCATCGATGACTGGATGGTTAAGGAGGAATAAGAATGACATCACAGCTACAGCAATTCTTTGAGTTCTTGATTAGTAAGGTCAAAGACAAGGAAGAGCTTCAAGGACATGTTATGAAGTGGATTGGTCCCTATGATGGCAAGATTCTCCAGGTCATTACACCCGACCACGGTGCTCAATACATCGTCGTTCAAAAGGGTGCGCCCTGGATGACTCTCCATGAGGGGATGTATCCCAGCCCAGACGTCATTTACAAGGCGAACTCGGAAACCCTGCTTGGAATATTCACCGGTGATGTCAACTTCAAGGACACAATGAAGGATGGTCGCCTGATTGTCATTGGGAATGCCAATGAGAGTGATCCTCTAGCAAACCTGATTCTGGTTGCTATGACTGGTGGTATTTAGGAGGCATGCAAAATGGAAGTCAAAAACATCGCAGTCGTTGGTGCAGGGCTCATGGGTTCAGGAATTGCCTACATCTCTGCATGGAATGGATTCAATGTCTTCTTGCTTGATGTCAATGATGCAGCAGTCGAAGCGGGAATGGACCGTATTCGCAATGATGTAATGACTGGCATCAACAAGAACAAGATATCAATGTCTGATGCGGAAGCACTTATGGGTCGGCTCAAATATGGCACGAAGCTCGAAGAAGGCCTTAAAGACGCAGACCTCGTAATTGAGGCAATCTTCGAGAATATGGACGCCAAGAAGCAGCTGTTTGCAAAAGTGGACAAAGCAGCTCCGAAGCGTGCAGTACTCGCGACCAACACCTCCTCCCTGAGTATTGATGAGCTTGCTACATCGACCACACGTCCTGCCCAGTTTCTGGGAATGCACTATTTCTCTCCGGTTGCTGCAATGAAGCTTCTCGAGCTCGTCATCGGCAAAAAAACGAGTCCAGAGACCATTGCCACAGCAGTTGCAGTCGGGAAGAAACAGGGAAAGACAACTGTACAGGCCAAGAACAGTCCTGGCTTTATTGTCAATCGAATACTGAACCCCGTGCTCAGAGAGGCTATCATCCTTTATGAGAAGGGCGTTGCGACAAAGGAGGAAATCGATACTGCCATGACTGTACACGGCAGGATGCCTGCAGGACCATTTTCCCTTAGTGATTTTGTTGGTCTTGATATTGCTTTCAATGCAATGAGCACGCTGTATCGTGAGCTTGGGGATTGTTACAAGCCTCCTGATACTCTCAAGAAGCTTGTTGACTCTGGAGCCATTGGAATGAAGGCCAAGAAGGGCTTCTATGACTACACAGGTGCCAGTAAGGCCACTGAGAAGCCCAAAGGTGCTGACCTCAAGTGGCTCGCAATGCGTATTCAATTGATGGCTATCCGTGAGGCAATGATACTGGTCGATAGCGGGATTGCTACCAGAGCAGATATCGATCCCGCAATGATACTCGGTGCCAGCTTCCCGAAAGGTCCATTCGCCATGGCTGAGGAACTGGGTTTGAACAAGGTTCGTGACGAGATCCAAAAGCTATACAAAGAGCTTGGCGAGTGTTATCGCGTTCCCAAGACGCTGCATTAGAAACCCGAATCTGGCGGCAACACTAGCGCCGCCAGTTTCTCTTTTTCTATCCTATGTATCACAATTAAGGAACCATAGTTTTTAAGAGGAACGAAGTCTTGCAGACCTCCAGAACTATTCATAGGTGTAAGAAATGGGCGAATACAAAACGATGCTGTATAGCAAAGAGGGTACGTTTCTCACCCCTGTCAAGAATATTGCAGTCATTAAGATGAATAGGCCAGATGCACTGAACGCAATCAATGACCAATTCATTCTTGATCTTGGTGCTGCACTTGACGAGGCTGAGAAGGATCCAGACATTCGGTCTGTGATAATTGGTACAAATCACCCCAAGGTCTATTGTACTGGAGCAGACCTGAAGATGGCTCAAGGATTCCTTAAAGATCCCAAATCAGTTGAAAGTGCAATCAAGCAAGGACAAATGGTTATTGACAAAATAGCTAAGCTGAGTAAGCCAGTGATTGCTGCTATTCACGGACTATGCCTTGGTGGCGGAACGGAGATTGCTCTTGCTTCCGATGTTCGAATATGTGATACTGACGCCAAGATAGGCTGCCCGGAGGTCGCTCTGGGATTGATTCCAGCTTGGGGTGGCTGTGTACGTATGGCAAGAGTGGCTGGACTTGGAAAGGCACTCGAGTTGATCTTGACTGGAGCTCAGTTAACAGGAGCTGAAGCATTAGCAGCTGGACTTGTCAGCAAGGTGGTAAGTCCTGATGACTTGCAGAGCGAAGCAATCAAGCTGGCGATGAAGTTTGGCCAGAATGCACCAATTGCGCTCAAGCTGGCCAAGAAGGCCACTCACATGGCTTTTGAGGGCAACTATGAAATGAACCTGAAATATCAGGTTGATGCCTCAGTTGAGTGTTTCAAGACTGCTGACCTTGGAGAAGGTATTGCTGGAATACTTGAGAAGCGCCAACCCAAGTTCAAGGGCAAGTAGAAGCAGTTCAATTACTGACCCACAACCGGAAGGTTGTGGGCTTTCTCTCTTTTTCATTAGATTTTCTCGCATTCGTTGTCTTTCTCGCGACTCATCAATATTGAACTCGATTTGTAGTGAAAGCGTCAACCTTAAGACCTCGATATTAGAGGTTGCCTGACTGATAGTGGAGCATGATTGGATGTTGTACATCAATCATTTTCATGCTCTTACTGCGGAGGATATGAAATGGCAAGAAGAGTTGCTGTAGTCGCTGGAGGCCACAGCAAATTCGGTAAAAGGTATGATGCAACCATGCGGGAGCTCTGCGCTGAGGCCTACAAACCAATTTATGATGTAGGCATCACTCAGGACAAGATAGACGCTAGCGTCCTTTCGTACGCAGCCTCGCAGTTCACAGGTCAGGGCGCTGGCTCAGCCCTGATGGCGGACTACATTGGTATGCAAGAGAAACCTCATCTTAGAGTAGAATCTGCGTGCACCACCGGAACTGCAAGTCTGAGAGCTGCTTGGGGAATGGTTGCGGCTGGTCTCTATGATGTCATGCTCGTGATGGGTGTTGAGCAGATGAATCGTGTATCATCAGCTACTGCAACTGAATACATGTCTCGAGCAGGAGACATGCGCTGGGAGTATCCCTATGGAATCAGTTTCCCCGCATTCTATGCACTGATGGCTTCGCGGTATATGAGTGAATACAACATGCCGCACGACGTCTTAGCGCAAATCGCTGTCAAGTCCCATCACTATGGTGCTCAGAATCCCAAGGCACATCTCCCCAAGGAAGTGTCCTTTGAGGAGGCGAATAACGCTATTCCGATATGCAGGCCTCTCAACCTATACGACTGTAGCCTAATCACTGACGGCGCAGCTGCAATTGTCATTGCTGCAGAAGAAAAAGTGAAGCAATTCACTGATCGCCCCATGTGGATAAAGGGCATCGGAGCAGGCGCGTCTGAGAACATGATTCAGGACCGTCCTACTTTGACTTCAATCCCCGGAGCAAAACGCGCGGTAAAGGCAGCGTACAAGATGGCCGGCGTGAAGCCAGAAGACATTGATATGGCCGAGGTTCACGATTGTTTCACGATCGCGGAATTGATTGCCTACGAGGACTGCGGTTTTGCGGCACCGGGAAAAGGCCGAGAGATCGTCGAGAACAAGGAGAACTATCATACCGGTAGGATTCCAGTGAACTGCGATGGCGGTCTCAAGAGCAAGGGGCATCCCCTGGGAGCTACAGGAATCTCAATGACCTATGAAGTCATGAAGCAAATGAGGGGTGAAGCAGAACTCAAGTCGCGTCAGATTAAAGATGTCAAATACGGCCTCGTTCACAACGTCGGACAGTCTGGGCAGTTTGTAAATGTCTTCATCTATGAGAGGGGTTGGTGAATCATGGCAGAGAAAAAGGAACTCTATCTCGGGTATACCACAGACAAGGCAATCACGCCCTTCATGCAGAGCTTTCTGGAACATCTAGACCAAGGACGTCTAATGAAGAGCAAATGTGGCAAGTGCGGAAAAGAGTATCTTCCTCCAAGACAGCACTGCCAGAAGGACATGAGCGAATGTACCTTGGCTGAAGTCACAGAGAGAGATGCCAAATTATACTCCTATGTGATTGTCGACTTTGCCCCAGAGAGCCTCTCATCAAGGCAGCCTTATGTCGTAGCTATCGGTCAGTTTCCATCAGGGCTGAAGCTGACGGCGCATATTACTAACTTGATGAGCCTGCCTGAGGTTGGAATGAAGCTCAAACTAGGTTTTGACAAGTCCCCGGATGGCAAGATGGTCACATATAGGTGGCTGGTATAGCTTATACTGGGGGCCTAGGCCCCCGCCTATTTCTCTTTTGGTGAAGCATCGGTCTGTTCAGGCTGTTCTCTCATTGTTTTGAATACAGCTCAAGTATCTTTGCCCACCGTGACTGGAGGCGTACAGCTCTCAATGTCTGTAGATAGATTGCCGAAGCCCTTGCAGAATCACAGCCCTCGATCTCATCTACAGCGTGATTGATGATCTCTGTGATGTCTTTGAACCTTCTCCGGCCGTCATTTCGTAGATAACCCGCGAACGTGACATAGTCTCTGCTCTTCTGGCCCAGCCCTTGGAGAAGCATCGTTTCATCCTGAACTGCTGCATTCAGCTCGTAGGAGTTCTCAAGAGACCTCTTCATCGCGCTTAGACTGTCGATGTAGACGTGATTCTTCCCTGTGGCATCCAAGCAAATCGGTCCCCTAATCTGATGGCGACATATATGGTCGGAACCACTAATTAAACCTTAAGCCTCAAAAGTTGCTAGAATCTCAACAGGCGCCATTTCGTTGATACTAGCACTCCTCGAGAATCACAACGGTTGCAGTCAAAACAACGAACAAGCAGGCCTAGTCAATGTAACATTGAGTCGAGTATTCGGCTAAACCCCCTCTTCAACAACCGTCCGTTAATCCCCTTTCCACCATTCCTCTTCTATCATGACTGCTTTGATTTCCATATTACCACAGCCACAATAGCGATGATGCCAACTGCTCCGACTGCGACAAGAAGGGTCAGAGTATCAATCCCAGGGTTTACTGTACTTGTCGTTGTGGCAGGTATCACTGTCACTGTTGTTGAACTGAAGACGATATTCGCGGAAAAGTCCGAAAGGAACAAGGTATAGCTGTATGATCCTACCGAAAGGCCATCCACGTCCAAGCTAATATCTGAACCATTCCAGAAATCTATCACAAATGCAGTGAGGTTATCCTCTCTGAATATCGAATATAGAAGTGGGTTATCATCAGAAACCTCCCAGACTATCACGTTTCCCGTTGTACCCTCAACATACGTCAAGTCTTCAGCACTATTCACAACCGGGGCTGGATTGGGTGGTCCATAGTAGAAGACTAGATTTCTTCTGATTCTGTACCAATCGGTTCCATATGAATCGAAATAGAATGGTCCACTCGTACAGTCTGGTGTTATTGCGCTGCTCCAACTCGAGTATGGAGTACCACCATAGACATGGTAGGGAAGGATATAGTCATAGGCGAAATTCGAGAACTGCCAATATGATTCTGTGTCAAACTCCAGTACGACTGTGTATATTGATGTACTCTCTATAGATACCAAATTACCGAGGTCCGCTGCCGCTGGATTTCCGTAGGCATAACTCTCAAGCATGTATGTGAAAGTGAATTCAACATCCATTGCAGTGAGAGGCATTCCATCATTCCACGTTGCATTCTGGATAATATCAATGGTATACTTTGAATGACCTACTGGCACAGCTGCGTTGTCATCATGGGTTTCAACCAGCATATTCTCTGCCAGGTCTGGCCGTGGTTTTAGATCAGGACCATATTTGTAAAGGGAAGAATAGAGGTTCTCCAGAACGGCTACTGAGTAGGCAGAGTTTGTGACATAGATGTTGAAGGTATCAGGTCGATCAGCTATGGCGACTGGGACAGTCCCTCCGTATGTTCCATCAAGTCTATGGATATTCGTCATGGTCCATGGACCAGTGATGTATCTTCCAAGGTCCTCTACATGCCCAGTGAATTCATCAGTCCGGTATGCTTGCAGGTATGTGTCTTCGTAGACCACAAGCCTTGGAACGTTATAATGGAGGACTCTCTGCATCCAGGCCGACGCATTGTAGACTTCATAGTAGGTCGTACTGTTGAGCAGCTGTTGTCTGCACGCGTCGAAAGTTGCATTTGCGAAGTTCGTCGGATTCCGATACGGTCGATTTGCGTAATCAGACCAGTACTCATTGGCAAGCCAGTCAACATCGTTGCTGTAGAAGTTTTGGACATAGAAGACCATGTCGTATTCACCGTGGGAGCCCAACCTTGAGATGCACTCGTAGAATTCAACAACTTTTGTTTCTGCGTGTATGTCGAGAGCTAAGAGCGCGTCAACGCCGATTTGGGCTATACCACCTGCAATCTCGACCGAAGAGGATGAGTACTCAATCTCGATTGTCGAGATTGTCTGATTCTTGTAGGTCCGCCAGCCATCTCCTCCATATGGGAAGAGTCCTGAGGCATTGAGTAGTTGATTACCGAGCGTCGCCTGAGCACTGTAGTAGTGAGGCATCAGCTCGTCCTCAATACACCAGCTGTTTACAAAGGGCACAAGCGAGTCGTGTTCTTGGGACCAACCGCCCATGATATCTGTTGTGACCTTCTGCTTGTCAAACGCAAAAGCGAAGGCTCTTCTCAGAACACTCTCGTTCAGAGGTGCATCACGACAGTTGATTGTGAGTTGACCATATCCATTTCTCAATGCTGTATAAACGTCAATGTCTGGATCTGCATTCAGTGTATCATAATGGATTGGGTCGAAGACACTAGTGTCCATCTCAATCTCTCCAGCTAGCAGAGCAAGAATGCGTTGATCTTGACCTGAGATGACAGTGAAATCGATAGCATCTACATACGGACCTGGACCCGACTCACTAGAGCCTAGGTTGTAAGCAGTGATGTCGCTAGCTCCATAGACTACAACAATTGAAAGGATGCAGACAATCAAGCCTGCAATAGAATACCTAGCTTTCATCTCCAACCACTCGACTGTTGTTGATTACCCTGTCACAACCTTATTAGCCTTCTCTCTCCAATAACAGTCAATTCAGCCTTTGAAACCGAATCTGGTTTCCCTAACTCTTATTACCTACGCGCGACGCAGAAGAATCATATTTCGGAGGAAACAGCTGTGTCTGAACAGGAAGTGCTCTATGAAGTTGCAGATGGTGTGGCCGTTATAACGATCAATCGGCCCGCGAAATACAATGCGCTGAATTCGTCCATTGTATCTACAATGAAGAGATTATTCAAAAAAGCTGAAAGCGATAACGCAGTACGATGCATTATACTCACTGGTGCAGGAGAAAAGGCCTTCGCAGCAGGCGCAGACATTAACGAGTTTCAGGGGAGAGACTCGAAGACTATTAGACCGCTTACTGAGGGCGGACAGGAATTCTGTACGTACATAGAATCGATGAGCAAACCTGTCATCGCGGCCGTGAATGGATTCGCGCTTGGTGGCGGATGTGAGATTGCCATGTCATGTGATATCAGATACGCATCTGCCAATGCGAAGTTTGGCCAACCCGAGATAAATCTTGGAATCATTCCTGGTTTCGGTGGTACTGCGAGACTCTCGCGACTAGTGGGCCTTGGCATCGCTAAAGAGCTAATATATGGCGGAGAACAGATCAAGTGTGATGAGGCTCTTAGGATTGGCCTTGTCAACAAGATGTTCGAGTCTGTCGAAGAACTTCGGAATGGCGCAATGCAACTTGCTCGAAAGCTCGCTGCGAAGCCGGGTGTTGCGTTGGCACTTGCGAAGCAGTCCCTCAATAATTCTTGGGAGATGCCTCTTAACAAGAACTTGAAATTCGAAGTTGATGTGTTCTGCAAGAGCTTTGATACAGAAGACAAGGATGAGGGTGTCAGTGCGTTCCTAGGTAAGCGAGAAGCCAAGTTCAAGCACAAATAGATGGGTGCACGGGACCCGAATCCCGTCACCTTCTCTCTATTTTGAGGTGTCCGTCCTCCTCGATTATCTTCCCCTTCTTCTTGAGGAGCTCAACATGCTTCTCAAGCATGAACATCTCGAAAGCACGATAGAGCTCCATCGGGATTCGCCGATAGATGGTTGGTTTGAGAGACATCTTCTCGATTGTATCGACTCCGCTCGCGATATTGTCGAGCACACGCCTCTCTCTCTCGCCGAAGACTCTCATGAACGCCCGCAGCCTCATATCGAGGTCCTCAGTGACGGGATCAATGAGGTGGCTGCTTATTCCTGTCCTTGGATTCATCTCAATCACCCGCTCCATGGACCTCCTGAAATCCTCAATATCACTCACCTCATTTCCATACCATGGTCCAAAGCTTGTCAAATCGATGTCGACTAGAAGAATAGTTTCGTAGCCATTGATGCCAAAACAGGTGTGGTCTAATGTATGACCCGGCAGATGAATCGGAAAAAGGTCAGTCTGGCCACAGCTGATGGGTTTCCCATCCTCGAAGGTGCCAGTGACATTATAATCCCCCAAGACATGTCCAAAACTCGTGTTGATGAACACTCTCCAGACATCGTATTGCCTGCGCCCCTCCATTCCATAGTAGTCGACCATTCCCTGGAAGGTCCGAACACCCTTCTCGGCGAGTGGATGACATATCATTTCACAATCCGCAGCTCTTTGAATGATTGCGGCATAGCCCTTGTGGTCGATATGGAAGTGTGTCAGGATAATCCTCTCAATATCTGAGAGTTCATGGCCGAGGTCTCTCAATGTCCGTGTTATGTTCTCCATGCTTGTGCCTGCATCCACAAGCGTCAGAATCTCATCATCAATCAGGAGTGTATTTGCCTCAGGAAAACCAGCTCCATTCTTTCCTCTCACAAGGTGTACCTTTGGCAAGACCTCGATGTGTATTGGATACTCGGACATTGCTGTTCAATCTATTCTTGTCCTAAATAACTCTCACTGTCGCACAATCTATATTGCACGGTGTCGCTCTATTCTCAGTCATATGTAGGTGAGTTTGATGAGTCAGCGTTTGTTTGCGGTGTTTGATATTGGTACCACGGGAACACGGTCGGTGATAATCGATGAAGAGGGTCGTGAACTCAGCAAGGCGTACGAGGAATATCCCAGCAAGCCTGCTGAGCTCAAGACGCACGAGCAGCTTGCAGACACCTTTTGGCGGACCTCTGCAAATACCATGCAGCGTGCCCTGTCGGCATGCAAGTACGGTGCTGAGGCGATAGTCGGTGTTGTCGTGACTACGACAAGAGATAGTATCACTCCGATTGATTCCAAGGGTAATCCCCTGGCCCCTACGATCACTTGGGTTGATAATCGCTCCAGCAAGAGGAGCAAGGAACTTGCTGATATAATCGGACCACGGAAGAGCGTCAACAAGATGATGTGGTTCATCGAGAACAGACCCGAATTCTTCAAGAAGGTACACAAGTGGGCACCATTGGATGCTCTCATAAACAGTCGATTATGCGGCGTTCTGGCCAGCTCTCCTGCGGATGCGCGCTTTGGACCAATTGATCACGAAACACTTCAATGGTCTGAAGAAATATGTGAATCCACTGGCATTCCAGTTGACAAGCTTGTACGAATCGTGAACTCCGGGACAACCATCGGGGAGATATCACCTGCAGCTGCCAAGACCACTGGTCTGAGAAAGGGCACTCCGGTTATCATGGGAAGTGGCGATCAACAATGCTCAGCCCTAGGAATGGGTGTCATTGAGCCAGGAGTCGTGAAGGCAACAACAGGTACCGGAACGTTCGTAATCACTCACCTTGATGAGTTCATGGAAAACCCCTTTGTCATGTTCTGCAATCCCTCTGCGATGCCGGGCAAATGGATTCTAGAGGGCGTTATACCGGGAACAGGACTCACCTACAAGTGGTACAGAGACCAGTACTGTGAAACTGAGATGGCATTGGCGGCTCGAACAGAGAAGGATGCCTATCAGGTAATTGAAGCCTCAGCGGCTTCAGTCCCTGCGGGCAGTGATGGTCTTGTAGTATTTCCATTCATGGCATACGGCCTTGGAATCATCTATCATCTAAGTTTCCGTCATACTAAGGCTCATGTAGCACGAGCAATACTCGAGGCGAATGGCTACGGAATCAAGATGTACATCGAGATGATGGAGGGTATGCTGGATGCCAAGTTTGACGAGCTTCGCATCGATGGCGGCGGGGCCAACTCACCTCTGTGGCGACAGATCCAGGCTGACTGCTCTGAGAAACCTGTTGTTCTTCCGCGGATCAGAGATTCAACAGTCAATGGTGCTGCAATGCTTGGCACAGTTGGGACAGGTATCTACGGCTCCTACAAAGAGGCTGTAGAGAATATGTTCCACGTCGAAGAACGCCGGGAACCCATTCCTGAGAATGTCGCCATCTACAGGAAACAGTACCAAATCTTCAACAAACTCCTGAATTCGGAATTGGGCAATATACTGGAATCAATCTCGTAGAAGAAACGAAACGTCGGAGGCAGATGCTGTGTAGACTCATGTGGACCCTGAGCCGAAGAGGTGTCTACTCCTTGTCTTCGTCCTGATTGTCTTCCCAGATTCTGCCGAAGAACACCAAGGCCAGAACAAGCTCGGAACCCTTTGCATTCTGAACCAGATACTCGATCGATTCACTAATAGTGTCCTCCTGTTCCCATGCATGGCGGGCGAGGTCGACAAGATCGTCGAATCTCTCGTCAGGAATTTCGAGTGCTTGGGTAATCTTCTCGGTATCATGACCTCTTACATTGAGAGTACCAAGATCATATTCTGGCATCTTCATGCACACCTTAACAGCCAGCATGGGCCCGGTCCTTTTAACCTATCTGCGGCTGGAATTCCGCAAATCTACACTAATGAGTGCAATCGAAACCCTTGTATTGTGCGTAGAAGACTCCCCTAATTAGGCAAAGATTCTATCTGTGAAAGTTCCATAACCGAAATCCTCGGGGATTCTATTCTATGACTGATACCCAGTTCGATGTTGTCGTGATCGGCGGAGGAAGTACAGGAACAGCTGTGGCCCGTGATTGTGCCATGAGAGGTCTACGGACTCTCTTGTTGGAACGTGATGATATTGCATCGGCCACCGTAGGTACATGCGCAGGAATGATCTCATCTGGTCTAAAGTACAGTGACGAACCTGATATCATGGCTATGTGCTCAAAGGAAGTTGTGCACTTCAGTCATATCGCTCGCCATATCATCTCCAAGAATCCGATTATTGCACCGCTCTTGGACTTAAGTGATGCCGCCAGTGATAGTTCATATGTTGACTCATACTCTGCACATGCTGAAGAACGCGCAGTACCTTCAATGCTGTTTTTGACACCTGAGGCCTCACGTGAGATTGAGCCAATGCTCCATCCTGATGTCATTGCCAGCGTGTACTATGAGGAATTCTTCATAGATCCCTTCCGTCTGTGCATGCTTCAGGCGCTAGATGCTATCAAGCATGGCGCAAAGATAAGGACATACTGCGAGGTCATTGATTTTGCCATCAATCACAACAAGGAGCTCGAGGGCGTTGTCTTCTACAATAGAGTATCCGGCTGTACTGAGAAGGTGAGGACCAAATTCGTCATCAACGCTACCGGCCCTTGGGCACACAAGGTGGCTAGCGCAGCCGGTGAGAAACTAGACATTCGCCTCAACAAGGGCGCTCATGTCATACTAGACAGAAGAGTGGTCAATGTTGGGGTCACTGTAAAGGCGATTGATGGAAGATGGGTGTATCTCTTTCCCCACGAGAATACTACGCTTCTAGGAACAACCGCGTTGGATACGTGGGAGGATCCGGATTCGCTCGTTGCTTCATTTGACGAAATCGAATACCTTCTTCAGAGCATCGAAACTGTGCTACCATCCATTCGTGAGGCTCGCATTATTAGAACAATGGAAGGTGTCAGACCTTTGGTTCCTGAATGGAAGAAACCTGAGGGAATGGTGACTCGCGGCTACCAAGTCATAGATCATGGCGCGAATGATGGTACAAAGGGACTGATTAGCTTCACAGGAGGAAAGCTGGTCATGTGCAGGCATATGGCTGAAACTGTCACAGACATTGTCTGCAAGAAGCTTGGCAAGACTGCGACCTGCACGACCCATGAACGACCTCTTCCGGGAAATGAGGTCGACATAGATATTGTCGGGCTCTCGAGAGAATACGGCATTGCCCTTCATGCTTTGGAACGTATGCGCGCGCGTCGGGGAGCTGATATGATGAAAGTTTTGGAGCTCACAAGAGAGCATCCCGAGTGGAAGACCACAGTATGCACGTGCGAGCCGGTCATTGAGGCAGAAGTACGCTACACAATACGAGAGGAATATCCGCAGACGCTGAACGACCTCCGACGCAGACTTCGTCTGGGAACTGGTCCATGTCAAGGGACATCTTGCACCTACAAAGCTGCAGCAATCCTTTGTGAAGAGCTCAATCTGGGTGGCGATGACTTTCTTGTTGATATTCTAGATTTCAGAGCAGAACGGTGGAAAGGAATTCGGCAGTCTCTTCGGGGCGAGCAACTGGCTCAGGATGAACTCACGCAGGGAATGTATGCATGCGTGGGAAACCTCGACCAGTCTGATGTAGACTATGATGTCAAACCCTGGGAGGAGGGATGCTGAGTGAATCTCAAGGCTGATCTTCTTGTCATTGGTGGAGGCATGGCAGGGCTTGTTGCAGGCACAGTAGCTTCTGAATCTGGTCTGACTACTCTTCTTCTCAGAAAGGGTCAAAGCGCCACAGCAAACTCCTCGGGTGCGATAGACGTCATCGGATATGTTCCCGATGTCCTGGAGCCCTTTTCGAGCCCTGAAGAAGGACTGTTAGCGATTGTGGCTCTATATCCTCTTCACCCATATGCAATTGTTGGCTATGGCGATGATGTTACATCAGAAGAAACAAGCGCAGCGATTATTGGGAGAGTGCGGGAAGCTATCATGTGGCTGAAGGAGCATCTTGGGGGTACAATTGCTTCAGTTACAGGCGAGTTTGATACCAACATGCATCTCATCACTATCATTGGGACCACAAAGCCCACTTGTCTTGCACAGATGACGATGTGCCCCGGTGACCTTGAGGATCGGGAGGATAGCGTTCTTCTCTTTGCGGGTATCACCGGCTGTTCTGAATTCAATCCATCTGCAGCTGCGAAGACCTACATTGAGGACCGAATGGCTCTCGATGGACCTCCTCACAAGGTCGGCCATTGCATGTTTCAGGTCACCCCCTTTGGCAAGTCTTTCAACATCTCATCGATTGAGATTGCTCGGCATCTTGATCGTGAAGGTTCGATAGAGGCCCTTGCAGAACAACTCAAGGTACAAGTGAAACGAATTGGTGCGACACATGTTGCCTTGCCGCCTGTGCTGGGCATTCGCAATGCAATTGCTAACAAGTCAAAGTTGGAGAAGCTGATAGGAGCCACTGTCTTCGAACTACTGGGTTTTCCGCCATCTGTCCCCGGTCTGCGACTTCAACAGGCGCTTGAAGGCGTTTTTATTAAAGCTGGAGGCAAGATGCTTGTAGGTCATGAGGCGATTTCCCACGTCAGAACAAAGCAACGCGTCGCTGCGGTCATTGCACGCGGCCCACTTCGCGAAATAAGGGTAGATGCAAAGGCCATAATCCTAGCAACTGGGAAATACATCGGAGGTGGGATTGCCGGTGATGAGAAGGGACTCCGCGAAACCGTATTTGACATCATGACTGTCACAGACGACTATCACTCATCACGAGATATCGTGCCCTCTCGTTCAACCAATCGTCTATCAATCAATCCCACTGGACAGCCGATTCAAGCCTGCGGAGTGGGCATCGACTCACAATTCAGACCAGTCCGAGAAGACGGACTAGAATGGGCAGAAAACCTCTTTGCAGCTGGCGCTGTTCTTGCTGGCTACAATTATTCTGTGGAGAAGAGTGGGCTGGGTGTTGCCTTGACAAGTGGCTATAGCGCAGCTAAGAACGCTATAGACTTCCTGAGGGAGGTGAAACAGGTTGAATGAGGATGAGGCCTATGAATATGTGAAGAACACACTGAGGAAGGAAAAGATAACTCCCTTTCGTCCTGATGAGATAGAGATTGTGAAATCTGTTAGTTCCTGCATCAACTGCGGGCTATGCACGAATCATTGCCCAGTGGTTGCAGCTGTGGGCGTTGACCGTTTCAGTGGTCCCCGAAGTATTGCCGTGGAACTATCTCGTTCTCCTCCTGAATACTGGTCCGCCGCGGATAAGGTGTACTTATGCACCGAATGTGGAACATGTCGCGAGGTCTGTCCCAAGAATGTTGACATTCCTGAAATCGTCAACATGATCCGTGCAAGAATCTTCGAACATCGACCAGACCTCGTGCCAAAAGCCTTCATGTCGGTGAGAGAAATCATTGCAGAACACAGTCTTGCATTTGAGCCTTGGGCGAATAGAGAAGAGAAGGAAGAGAGTCGAGATATGCGACTTGAGCATCTGGGACTCCCTCATGTGCCTGACAGAACAGAGGAGAATGCAGATGTGCTGTTCTTTCCTGGTTGTCAGGCTGAAGAACGAGCGCAGGAGGTCCGTGAAGCTGCGAAGGTGATTCTTGACTTCTTTGATGTTGACTTCACACTTCTTAACGAGTTCTCGTGCTGCAGCCTTCCGTCGCATTTGATGGGGGACGAAGTGACAGCGAGGGCATTAGCTGAGAAACTGAAGCAGAAGATTAAGAGACTGGGTGTGAAGAAGGTTGTGACAACATGTGCTGGCTGTACATCAAACTTGGCCAATCTTGCTGAACGAGATGGCTGGGGGATTCCAGTGTATCACATGCTTGAGTTTCTCGCTGAGGAAATTGGATACAAGGCAATATCTAGAGCTCTGAGAAAGGCTCGGACCTTCGAAGCTGTTCATGTATCCGTTCATGATCCCTGCCACCTCATTCGCTATACGTCGCGGCAGATAATGGACTATGCATCGGAAATCCTTGCTGTCATTCCCGGGGTGAAGGTCACCACCTCCGAGGCACATGACTCGTGTTGTGGCGGTGGTGGTATGGTATCTTATCACTCTGATGACGTGGCAAATGCGGTAGTACAGGAGAACCTCATCGCCTTGGCGGCTACTGGGGCGGAACGTCTGGTGACACCATGTCCTCTCTGCACCGCACAATTAGAGAACAGTCTGTTCAAGAACGGAAGTCCCATTGAAGTGGAGGATCTCACTGTCTTCATAGCTCGGAGGCTCCCCAAGGAGTGATTAGCACCGTGCTCGACTCAAAGACGATAAAGAAGCTCTACAAACGCATGGTTTCCATAGTTGGACCGGAGAACGTACATCGACAGGAAACCGACAAAGTGCTCAATGCTCATGATGCATGGCCCCTCAGCGAGGCCAAGTTGCGAGCTGGAGAGATGCTTCCTCTCGCAGATCTCTTGGTCTTCCCATCATCTCGAGAAGAGGTAGCGGCTGTACTTGTGGCTGCGAACGAGCTGGAAATCCCTGTCACGCCTGTTGGGGGTGGCGCCGGAACATGCGGCGGGACATTGCCCATCTATGGAGGAATACAGCTTGATCTAAAGCGGATGTGCGAAATCTACGAGATTGACGACCAATCGATGACTATCAGAGCTCAGGCTGGAGTAGTAGGAATCGATCTCGAAGAACACGCAAATCGACACGGCTATACTCTGGGTCACACGCCCACCTCCCTAAGAGCATCGAATCTTGGTGGTTTCATTGCAACCCGCTCCGGAGGTTCTATGTCCTCTCTCTATGGGAAAATCGAGGACCTGACCTTGGGCCTCGAGGTTGTACTACCCGATGGGTCAATCACAAAGTGCAAGGCTGCCCCAAGGCAGTCTGTGGGCCCCGATCTCCGCCAGCTCTTCATAGGTTCAGAGGGAACCCTAGGAGTGATCACAGAGGCAACATTGCGGCTGTTCCCACTTCCTGAGGAACGGCGTTTCAGGAGTTTCACTTTTCCTAATGTTCACAGTGGTCTGGAAGCAATTCGTAACATCTTCAGAATTGGAATTACTCCATCCATTGCCAGGCTATATGATCCCGAAGATGCTGCAATGAGCTTCTCAATGCATTTTGAATTCGAGGAAGGGCATTGCATGTTGCTCCTCGGCTTCGATGGTGATAAAGTTCGCGTTGATTTTGATGAAAGGAAGTCTGTTGATATCTGTGCTAAACTGGGTGGAACTGACTTAGGTGAAGGTCCATCCAAGAGATGGTGGGAGCATAGGTATGACATGTACTATCCAACTCGTTTGACAACGTCAGGCTATGCCATAGGTGACACCATCGACATTGTAGCAACCTACGACAAGCTTGAGAGAGTCTACGACTCGATGAAGAAAGCAATGGAGGCAGATGACGCCATAGTCATGTCCCACTTCTCCCATATGTACCAGAACGGTGGTAGCATCTACATGATCTTCTTCACCTCACAACCCAGCGCGGAGACCGCTTGGGCAACATACAAGAAGATCTGGGACGATGGTGTTGCGGCTTGTCTAAGAGAGGGTGGAACGATGAGCCACCAACACGGGGTGGGCCTCTCTCGAAGTACTTACACGGAAGATGAGTTAGGGTCCTTATTCCCCGTGTTGAAGAAGATCAAGGAGGTTCTCGATCCTAAGGGGATAATGAATCCCGGAAAGCTTGGTCTGGGGGTGCGCAAGTGACTTTCGACGAAACCCTTGCTGAGCAGATTCGGCTGTGCGCAGCATGCCCAAAAATGTGCAGGCATGTTTGCCCGACGTTCTTTGCTTGGCGCTCGGATTCCCCAACGCCCCACGGTAGAGCCCTTCTGATACACCAAGATCTAGTCGGCACACGTAAGATTGATGATCGTGGCATTGAAGTTCTCTATCAGTGTCTCGAGTGCAGTCATTGCCTAACATGGTGTAAGCCCGAGGTTGATATCGCATCTATTGTTGAGCAAAAGCGCAAGGAACTGGTGGCTGAAGGTCGACGCCCCGGAGGTCTGACTGAAATGGCTCAGGCCATTAAGGAATGTCATAATCCGTTCTCTGAACCCCATGAGTCGCGTAACAACTGGCTCTCTGCCAACGGGAAGAAGAAGGGGAAATCATTACTCTACTTTGTCGGTTGTACATCATCATATAGAGAGAAGGAGATAGCAGCGAACACCGTAGATCTCTTGGAGTCTCTGGGCTACAGAGTCCTTGTTGCAGGCGGTTCGCAGGGTGAGTGGTGCTGTGGATCTCCGCTCTTCCGAACTGGTGATGTTGAACTTGGTATGGAACTTGCGCAGCACAACACTGAGATGCTCAATAGGATGAATGCAGAAGAGATAATCGTGACATGTCCCGGTTGTTTCCGATCTCTGTCAAAAGACTACCCTGCCAACGGGCTCATGATCAACAAGCGTGTTCGGCATATCAGCCAATTACTAAACGAGATAAAAGAGAGTCTTCCGGTCTTTGATTTTGAGGAGAAAATCACGTATCATGATCCATGCCATCTTGGGAGACACTCGAAGATCTACGACGAACCAAGGAACGTCATCAATCGAGTTTCAGGCTCCAAGTTGGTCGAGATGGAACGAACCCGTGAGAATGCCATGTGTTGTGGCAACGGTGCTGGACTGAGAACTCTCTTTCCAGAACATGCAAAGAAAATCGGCTCCGAACGAGTCCGCCAAGCGCAGTCTACTGGTGCAAGTATCCTAGTAACCTCTTGCCCATTCTGCAAGAACATGCTTGGCTCGCAGGCCGAAAACAGTTTGACAGTCTTGGACTTACCAGAGTTTGTCCTGATGGCTATGAGAGGCCGCAAACTTAAGACACATTAGGATTTGCCTGTTACTGAGCGGGAATGACCATGGATACCGAAGAAATGCTTCAGCTGAAGGTTCGACTACTCACTGAGGGAGCTAGACTTCCAGAGGGTGAGTGGAAGGGACCAAGCGGCGGTGCAGGTCCCGTTGGAAGTCGTTATTTTCTCCTTCCAAATGGTCGCACCTGTGGTATCCCGATCAGAACTGGTAAGCAGGCTGATCTATTCGGATCAGCTAGTCTTGAGCCCACTGGCGACCCGAGCGTGTGGCTGTATGATGATTCAATTCAGTTGATTGTAGTCCCTAAGCCGAAGTTCTATGATCTGAGGACCAAGGAAGGATTAGCCTACAGTAGTATCGCCCTTCTTCATGGAGATCGCACACTTGCGACGACGGTCTACCAGTCCTGTAGATATTGGTCAGATGGTTCCCAATGCAAGTTTTGTACAATACCTTTCTCCTATCTCTCTGGCGACACAGTGCTGGAGAAGGCTCCTGAGGACATTGTGGAGGTAGTCATTGCGGCGCAGAAGGAAGGACTCATTGATGACGTGCTCCTCACGACAGGTACTCCTGCTGCTCCTGACATGGGCTGTAAGAGGTTGATAGAAACAATAACGGCCATACATGGTGCAAGTGACATCCCAATTGCTGTTCAGTTTGAGCCTCCTGTTAGGCACGCCATGATTCGGGAAGTAGCCAAAGCGGGAGCAGTTGCTGTGGGAATACATATTGAGAGTGCAGATGACTCAGTCCGTCAGGAGATGTGTCCAGGCAAACATCAATTCGGTTCTCTCGATTTCTACAAGAAGAGCTGGCGATACGCTCTCAAGTACTTTAAACGAGGTCATGTCAGTACATTTGTTCTGCACGGTCTTGGTGAAGATGTCCAAGACACCTTGAACTTTGTTGATGAGCTCTCGAAACTTGGTGTGATGTCTGTGGTTGCTCCTGTACGGCCGTCGCGAGGAAGCCAGTTGGCGGACTACGTCCCTCCATACGTTGGGGATCTTGCTGGCTCGATTGACTTCTACAAGAACATCGGCAGGATTCTCTACACTCATGGCTTGAATCCAAAAGAAACAGCCGCAGGGTGCCACAAATGCGGTGGATGCACGCCTATCCAAGAAGCATATGACTGGGCAGCAGCACAGAAGTTATAGCACTGGACGGCTCTCTAGCGTTGATGAACACATCTGACTTGCCTGCTGAGGAGATTCGTGTGGTTGAGTTCGCAGAGGCGGACGCAGAAGAAATCTCAGAGTTGTTCAGACAAGTATGGCCACTTGCTCTAGAGTATCCTATGCACTGGCGAAAGAAACGGATGTACGCCCCGGCGAAGATTATTCGAGAGATGAGATCCGGCTATCATTACTTCGGTAGTAGGCTTCAGGGGAAAATCGTGGGAGTCTACAAGGCTGTCATTACGGATAAAGGACTATATGGAGAACACCAGACTGTTCGTCCCGAATGTAGAACTTCGGGCTTGGCCTCTGCGATGTATATTCAATTTGCAGAGTACGGCAGACAACATGGATGCCAAAGGAATTACTGCAATATTCTTGTTGGTCAGGAAGTCGGAGAACGTCTAATGAAGAAATTTGGATTCACTCCTTGGGGCAAGCCTTACGAACAAGCCAAAGGGATGCTAGTCCAGATGTACGAACGTCCTCTAGTTCCCTGATCTACTCCAATTCCGAAAGACCTTTAGATAGCTCAGGAACCCAAACTATGTCAAACTACCCCGAGGATTCAACATGGAAGTCTTCCCAATTCTCGTAGATGGCGAAGAAGTGGACACAGGAAAGTACACAGTCTTTCCAGACATGGAGAAGGTGACTCAGGATCCAGGTCTCGGCATCGCGCTGCAAATGCTGAACGCCTCATCACTCTCACGTTTCGTTTTCTCTAAGGTCCCCGGGTTGATACCCAGTAGTACTCCCGAGATGAGATTCCTCAAAGACTATCGAAGATATCACGGTGTACCAAAGTACTCCAAGGATGAGATCGACAACGTGGTCTATACGAAGGTTTCATTGTCTCGTGAAGAGGATATTGAAAGAGCGATCACTGCAGGCACACGAGATCATAAGAAGCTGTACAATCCCTTCAGGATTCCGGGCATGGGCGTGACTTTGGACGAGAGGGCAGACGCTCTGCATAACGCGAGTCTGGAGATCAAGAAGAATTGGGATGCCATACGGGAGATATCTATCAAGGAAGGAATGCCTGTTGGTACCCTGAAATGGGCCTGGAACCTTGGGGCTTGGAGCGACTACCGCAAATCTGTGGACGAATGGGGAAAACTGCTTGATGTAATTGAAGAACCTGGGCTTGATGGGGGAAGGTCATATCGCTTCCGTGAACCATACGGTGTGTCTGCATTGTTCACGCCATATAATGCTCCTATCGCTTTGGGTATCTTCAGCATCACCTCGTCCATTCTCGCAGGCAATTCAACGATTCTAAAGCCGCCGAACAAGGTCCCTCTGAGCACGATTATCTTTGCCCGCATCTTCATGAAGAGCTTCCTTGAGAGCGGAATGCCATCATCAATACTGCAAATCCTTACAGGTGGAGGAAAAGAGATGATGGAGCGATTCGTTTCCGATCCTAGAGTCGGGGCAGTCGTCTGGTATGGTGACAGTGATGTTGGTTTGAAGCTCTGGTCCGATGCAGTAGGAAGACGAACTCAGATGGCTCCTGAGCTAGCGGGCAGTGATCCGTGTCTTGTCTGGGGAAAAGACGTAGATCTCCGAAAGGCTGCTGAGGTCATTACAAAGGGGCGATTCCTCGGTAGTGGACAGGCATGTATGGCTATTAAACGATTGATTGTGCAAGACTCGTTGTACAGCGACCTGGTATCGTTACTAGTTGAAGAAGCCAAGAAGCTCAAGGTTGGTCTTCCATCCGACCCGACGGTATCACTTTCTCCCGTTGGCATCACAGCGCTTTATCTCCTGATAGATCAGATGAAGGATGCTGTGGCAAAGGGGGCGAAGATTGAAACGGGCGGATATCGAGTCAACTATCTTGATGAGCCTGATCCTGCAGGATTGTTCTACAAGCCCACGATAGTCACGAATGTCAGCCTAGATATGCGCCTGATGACTGAAGAGGTATTTGCCCCCGCACTGCCAGTATACCCTGTGAAGAGTGTCGATGAGGCAATTGCTGTGGCTAATCAATCGCGCTTTGGCCTCAGATCCAGCGTGATCACTGATGATATAGAGATTCGACAGAGGTGGATCAAGGAGATCGAAACAGCAGGCGTTGGCACTGGAGACGATCACCTGTATTACGACCCCTATATGCCACATCTCGGTGGATACAAGGATTCCGGGATCATCGGAGGAAAATACTTCACGACCATGCTCTCACGAATGAAGTACGTGCATGCTGGTCCCGAGACCGGATTTCTCTGATATTCCAGCTATTGAATACGTTCATCTAGTGCTCTTGATGTACTCTGTATGAGAGCAGATGACCAACACTCCAGACAACAAACGAATCTCCAATGACCCAGAGGCGATCAAAGAAGCCCTAGAAGCTCTGCTCAAGTATCAGAACTCATCAATGTCAATGAGACGTGTCTTGCGAGAGATGCGAACAGAGTCAACATCCGAGCAATATGCTCTTCATGAGCCGCTCGCCCTCGGTGTCATCAGATATCTGAACACGATTGATTTCCTGCTGGCTCGTTCTCTCGGTTCTATCAGGCCTCAAGACTTGACACCCTGTGATAGAAATCTACTGCGCCTAGCTATCTATGATGTCCGTTGGCTGGGTTCAGCTGGCGTTGTGGAGTACACCAAAGGCTTGAATTCTTCTCTATGCGAGGCATTAGACAAGGCAATCAATCTCGATTTTGATGCTACAATCAAACCACTGCCAAAGGTGAATCAGGAGAGTCTACGATATTCTCACCCCACCTTCATAATAGAAACCTTACTTGAGCACTTGGGAGAGCGCGACACATATCAGCTTCTCTCCGCCAACAATAGGTCTCGTGTCTACTATCTACGACCGAATAAACATCGAGAAGGATATGAAGAGTCAATCAAGAAGGTGCAGGAACTAGGGGTGCGTTTGATACCTGATTCGAGTGTCAAGGATCTGTTCCGTATCTCGGGTGATGTCAATGCAGTTGTTTCTTCTGATCTATTTCAGAACGGAGATATATTGATTCATGACAAAGCAAGTATATTGACTGTAAAAGCACTTCACGCTTCCCAGGCAGAGATCATCTGGGATGCCTGTGCAGCACCAGGCATGAAAACGCATCTTCTCACCGAGGTGATGAATAATACTGGCAGGATTGTTGCTTCTGATGTATACACAGATCGTGTTAGGTCTGCCAAAAAGCGGTCCGAATTCCTTGGTATGAGAAATGTATGTTGGGTGCAGGCTGATGCCTCTATGATGAAGGTGAAGGGAGCTCGGAGAGTCCTCATTGATGCTCCATGTTCTTCCACAGGCATGATTCAAGGCCATCCCTCATTCAAATGGCGGCTTAATAAAGAGGTTCTCATGTCTATCATGTCGGTACAGCATAAGATACTCGACGGTGTCCTGAGGTCCTACAGAGATGAACCGGGCACAGAGATCGTCTATGCAACATGCTCGATTCTTCCTCACGAAGGTGAATCTCAAATAGATTCTGTCATGAGTACGCATAACATCGAACTCATTGATACAGAGATAAGAGGAGACCCAGGTTATGATGGTTTTCAATGTTCTGAAATGGTCCGAAGGCTGTTTCCGCACAAGCATGAAACAAGTGGGTTCTTCATAGCTCGGATGCGGATTGTCCAGTGATTCTTCTTTCAATGGACTCCATTACTCGTCGAGCGAACTCCCTGTCATCCTTGAATGACCATGGTATCTTGAGGAAAAGCTTGTTGGCACTAATCATCATATCTTCGTCGCGACTTACAAGGGCTTTGAAGAGAATCTTTGTCCATACGAAACAAGGATGTTCCTGAAACTCCTGATTCTTCTTAGAGGTGGCTGCGATCTCAGTCAGGTATGCAATTCCCTCCTTGGGTTTGCCCAACATCAGGTCTGCGAGTGCTCCCATACAAGCCAGGATTACTGCATTCTTAGTCATCCCTGACTCAATGTACGACTTCGCTCCATCCTTGTACTCCTCAGCCTTCTTTTCATAGAGCGCCCTGCCGTGACTTATGATGAGGTCTTTGCCTTCGTTCCTATCCGCCTTCTTTAGTGAGGCGCCCCCGTGGATCGCGGCTTTGAGCTCTACCTGCATATCACTCATTGGAGTTGCTTCGTTCAGTTTACGCGTCTTCTCCACTATATCCGTGCCGGCCTTCACAAGCATCTGTTTGATTACGGGATTGTTCAATGAGATGTCTTTCTTCTGCAATCCGTTTTCATATGCCACCCGTGCGGCTCTGAAGAAGTCATACGCTCTGTCAGTGAGATTATTCTTGTTTGCGAACTCGATAGCTTTTATGTATGCCAGAATCGCATTGTCTGTTTCATCCAGATTCTCAAACTGCCCTGCTGCTTCAATGATCCAAGGAAACGCATCTGTGCTATTCATATCGATTGCTTGTTGTGCCCTTGAGAGAGAACTATAGGCATCAACGCAAATCGTGGCAATGTCAGGTTTTTGGCATTTTGCAGCCATTTCGACTCTTGAAAGGCTCACCCCTCTAAGTCTGCACATGCTGGCTCCTGTTTCCTTGATGCCAAACCAAGTGCAATTTTCATCGCCTGACAACAGATTTCACTCCAAGCATCACTATCATTCTGTCCTCTGAGTTAAAAAACAAACCCTCGTTATATCGTTACCTTTAAACCCTAACCTAGAGGGCAATTAGTGAGGTTTCCAGGGTGTCAGACGATGATACCGAGCTTGCAATCATCCGCCGTAAGAAAATGGCTGAATTAGTGGCGCGAGAGAAGAGATTGCAGGAAACAAGAGAACAGAACAAGAAAATCGGTGTAGAACGCGAGAAGATTCTGAAGCGTTTTCTTGACCCTGATGCTGTTTCATATCTTGAGGGCCTCAAAACACGTGAACCTGCAGTGGGTAGTAGGGTACAGGATATAATTCTCTATCTAATAGTTAATCGTGGTCTACGCGAAACAATCACACACACTGATGTGCGATACATTGAACGGCAAGTCAAGGGTGAGGAACCAACAATTCGTGTACAACGCGATGGCGAGATCTCTGACTTTGGTTCATATGTGCGTGAAGCCATGAAAGAGAATAGCAAAGATTCAGAATCAGGTTAGCCCAGGGCTTGTGCACGAGCATTCCATTCCCTAATCATATATTGTAGTTCCTCTACACTACCCGAGTGTTTCTTCCAGGAATCCGCGGTTCTCCTCATCTGGAAGATAAGAGCTCCGCCTCTAGCGAGTTTCTGCTCTAGAACCTCGACCACTGTCTCTATTGCGAGGACAATGTTCCTGCTATCATCTGTTTTCTGCAGGAAAGCCTCAAGCCTTTCAAAGACTTCGGATGGGTCGAGTTGCAGCCATTCATCCCTCGGCATGATCACTTCTCTGTACTTAGCCGCTTGACGAATGGTATGACTATCTCTTATCTCAACTTCGCCCTCAGCCTGAAGGGCTTCGATATAATCTTGAGCTTGCATCATATCTAGGCCAAGGCTCGAAGCGACCTCCTCCAATAACACAGCTTTTCGATTTTGGACCATACTCAGGATTCGGTATTTTGGGTCTCCGAATTCCAGCAAGACCTGCCTTAACTTCTCGTAGGCACCATCTTCCTGATTTAGGACTGATGTGGCAGCCTGTGAGACGGATCTCAAGTCTTCCGTCAGCTTCTCAATGTTCATCTCTGCAAGTGCCAAGTTCTCTTTCAGAGACGAGTTCTCTGACTGTGGTTGTTTCTTTGCTAGAATCTGTATCTGCTCAGATTTGATACCTTGCATCTCCTTGCCAACTGTTTCAAGCGCTCCCTTTGTTTTTGCGAGCTGAGATTCGAGCATCCTAATCTGAGAATCACGTTCAGCAAGAGATGCCTCCAATCCAGCGACTTGGCTTCCTAGCTGATTCGCTCTCTTTTGAGACCCGTTGAGCTGAGCCTGCAGAGCATCTACCTTCTGATTAAGGGAAGCAATCTGCACAGTCTTCTCGCGAATTCGTTGGTTGATGTCCTCTGACATAGCAATTCCACTAGTTTGTGCATCCATCGATAATTAAAGGAGCTTCGTCTAAACGTAGAGTCGTGTGGCGATTCTGCAATTGATTCTATTTGACGCTCACACTCATATCGACATGGCGCAGTTTCAAAAAGACTTGGAGAGTGTGGTTCAGAGAGCCCATGACGTAGGACTCCTAGGAATGGTGTCATCTTCCATGGGTCCTGGTTCATTTCGAAGAACACTAGGCATCATGAGGAAGCACAACGGCTTCATCTATCACTCTGCAGGATGCTCTGTATCTCAGCTCACCGAACAAGATGCTACTAGGATTATCAACCTCGCCCAGAAACACACAAAGGAGATTGTGGCAATTGGTGAGGTCGGTCTGGATTACTATTGGATAAAGGATGCTCGCGGGCGAGAAGCACAGGAGCCCCTGTTTTCGCATTTCATCGAGCTTGCAAAGGAGATGAACCTGCCAATTGTCATTCATTCGAGGAAGGCTGAGGAAAGGGCCACGGAAATGCTCGAACGTCAGTTTTCAGGTGATGTGCTCATGCACTGCTTTGATGGGTCACCTCAAGTGGCTCGACGTATTGCCGATGATGGATGGAATATGACACTTCCAGCGAACTTTGATAGATACCAAAATCGGATTGCTGCTGCAAAGATTATTCCTCTCGAGCAGATTCTACTGGAAACCGATGGTCCCTATCTCTCTCCTACTCCCGACCGCAATGAACCCGCGAACGTTCAGTATGGTTGCGAGGCATTGAGTGGTATTCTCGGTATCTCGGTCGATGATGTCGCTATGGCCACGACTAACAATGCAAAACGATTTTATCACTTGTAGTCGATAGTACAAGAATGCACTGTTGCGGAAGGTCCCAATATGTACCAGCGTCGATACTTAAAAGTGAACGGCGAATCTCTCAGGCGGCCCGTAGCTCTTGTCGGTTTCCCCGGGATTGCAGATGTCGGTAGAATTGCCGTGGAAACCCTGATTCGGGTCCTAAAGGCAAAACGCATGTGCGATCTCTTTAGTAAGGACCTTCCACCACGAGTGCTAGTGCAGAATGGCATAAGTGAGATTCCGAGGGCGAGTATCCATCTATATCGGGCTGCGCCTGATGAGCCACACGACCTACTGATTCTCACAGCAGACTACCAGCCATCAACGAGTGCAGGTGTCTATGAGTTTGCAGATTTCATAGCTGGCGAATACAGCGCGCTTGGAGTCAAGGAATTGTTTGCTCTTGCTGCCTATGAACAGAGCTATGAAGACTACTTCAACTCGTACCCCGCGCCTCCACGAATCTATGTGTCTGCTAGCTCAGAGGAAATGCTTGGTAGACTTTCAGCGTCGGGCAATGTTGTAGTTCTTAAAGAGGGCTCGATTGTTGGAGCAAATGGTGTAATACCCTCATGGGCCTCAACCCTATACAGCATAGATGGAGCGTGCTTGCTAGGCGAAACACTTGGAGTGATTAAGACTGATTACCGCGCTGCAAAGGCTGTTCTGGAAAAGGCAGCGAGTATCATCGGCATAACCGCGGATTTTGACGAAATGGACTCCGAGATTTCAAAGGTAACTCAACTTATAGAATGGGCAAGGCAAGAAATCAGCCAGAAAAAGGAACCATCTAAAGACGATAGCAGTCCTTCAGACCTGTACATTGGATAGCCTATTCGACAGAGTCCGGATGAAGAATATCAGTGATCCATGCCTGACTATCAAGATTAATGTAGAAATGATGCTCCTCATGCTTGACCTTGACCGTGTATGGAAACCTGCTCGCTTTCTTTAGCACGTCCGGAGGTACTCTGAGCAACGTTCTTTTCTGGCAGACAGGACATTTTGCATATCTTTCAAACATAGTTACCCCTCGTATTGATGCTACACGATTTTCGAGTCCTTGCTCAGAATGAGCAGTGCATTGTTAGTTTCAGGTTCTTCAAGCGCCTTTGTGAACGCTCGAATCACAATCTCGGGCGATTGTTGAGCCAGTTTTTCGGAGTCCGTGGCAACTATTCTGAGGTTCTCGTAGATGCCTGTTTCCGCAAGCACTCTAAACTCAGAATCTTCATTCCTTACATGCAGAATCAGGAAGCCAGCAAAGTCCTTGAACTCGTCTTTCGGTCCTCTGAGTCGTGCTGACACCCTCTCGACTCTCCCTTTCTCCTTCATGCCATTTAGAAGGTATGCTCGAATCACTTGGTTTCCGACCTTTCGCCTAATGTCAATGAATTCTTCAACAGATGAGTCCTCATTGACGAGTTTCCATGTCGAGTCGGATATAGTCTTACACCATCATACCACCAATCAGGAGCAAATATAGAGATTGCCCGGGCGTATTGAATCACCTGTGAATGCTGCGGAATAACCTTATCTATTAGCGCGCAATCCAGTTTAGTTCAGAAGGACAAGGATGTAGTAGTTGCCATGATGCAGACTGTAGACATGATTATCCGAGAAGTCCAAGCGGGACTATGGTTTCTCGTTGTTGGCTATTACTTCTTCATCTTTATCTTCTTGTTGTTTTTCAGATGGAGAAACACGAGGAATCCATTTCAGCTTGCCATGGCTCTCTTCTTCCTCCTATTGGCCATAGGCCGATGTTTCTACTTTGTTGGCGATTTCTATGCTGATCCAAGAAGTCTAGCAGAGGGTCTTACTCCCTATCTTGGTGTTTCAGACTTCTGGCTGATGGCAGGATCCTTTTTCCAATGGATGGCTTTGGCAATCCTCTCCGCAACAGCAGGTTTTATGATTCTGGGGAAACGATGGGCGGAGATTGCGTTTGCGGTGCCCGCTGTATCTATCGGAGTTGTTCTTGGTTTTGTGCCTTTGGATGCTACAACCAGAGGACTTCTCGCTGGAGGCGCAGGAGCTGTCTATGCACTCTTTATACCGTTACTCTTCTGGTATCTAGCCTGGCAGTCTGGAGGGAAATTGCGAAGGTCGAATGCTCTCTTAGGATTAGGTTTCTTTATTCTCTTTGCAGGTAGAGTAATTCACTCGATCAGATATCCGATAGCCGATGCCTTTTTTGGAGGTTCAATCGCAATACCCGGCGTAATTGCACCCGGTCTCGAAGTCATTGGTCTCATTGTGATTGCCACAGGAAATGAATGGGGGCAGTCAGTATAGTCTAACTCACGGCAGATAGTGACGTTAGAATCTCAATCGGGGGAATAGGGAACAGGAAAACTGACTCAACCTATCTCTTTCCATTCGAGCATTCTCATATCCTCGAGCGTGTGAAGCGACTTCTGGACTTCCTTCATGTGTTTACCAAGTTGATCAGCGATGTTTTGGGCTGTCAACATGCCTTTGCACATCTTGGCCACATCATACGTATCTTGGCTCATTTGGCCGAGTCTCACAAGCATCGGTGATACTTTTCCTTTCAGCACCGGTACAACAATTCTAGTTTCAGAGGCATGTCCTTCTTTTGTGATTTCATCGAGATTCTTGTAGAACTTCTCGAAAGGCTCCAAGTTGCCGTCCCAAGATGCAAGCATCGATCCGTACTTTCCAACGAATTCACTGTTGACCTCAGCTAGAACAGCCATTGCTGCGTTTCCGTCATCCACCTTGTCCACAGTTGCTGCGACTATGACATTATCTTTGAGAGAGAGGCAAATATCGAAGGCACCAAAGTCAATCACATGGACTCTGTTTCCATCACTTAATTCTCGACCAAACTGAATTAGAGCAGTCAGAAATCCACTGATCAAGTTGGGATCCATGTCTGCCGACCCATATTTTCTATCTAGAACACAAAGACCACTGTCAGCGACCAATATGTAGACAGCTTGAATCAATGCAAATCTCCCACTGCTTTACTTTGAAAAGGATTAGCTCGCGTTTCTTTATAGAACTTTATGTGGTCGCCTCATTCTATTGGAGAGGTTTATCAGCGCGCATGCCTTCGCAAGAAATGGTGACTGGATTGGACACAGCAAAGGATGCCAGGATTCTTGTCATGGAGGATGCGCTGCATCGGCTCAATGGAATTGTCGTGAATAGAAGACTGAAATTTCACGCCGAGTATTCCAAGCTTTCAGAAATACTCCAGAATGCCGGCAGTCTGCTTTACGAGGTGAAATACTCCTATTTGACCGCAGAACAGGTGGCAAACCTTGAATCAACACGGAAGATTGTCGAGAGCATTGCAGGCCTCAAGAAAACAATAGAACAGTCCATTAAGTCAGCAGGATACAAGCCTGCGACGCCAAAAGAATCTCTTGTCCAAGCTGAACTGTCTTATTCTTTCAGGATTGTTGAGGGATTTCAAATCAGGCTCCGAAACTATGACGATGACCCGGCTCATGCAGTGGATATCCTTGCCGTTGAGATTAGTCAGAGTCAGTCCATCCCCGATTCAAAAAACCTCACAGAATGCCGATGCACCGACGGTACCAGAATCTGGAGGATTGTGACCAATATCACTGGGCTCAAGAACGGCACAAGATTGGCTTGCGCAGTTCTCCCTCCTGTCGACATGATGAACACGGTCAGTGAGGCTATGTTTCTGGGCAGCGCGCCTCTGCCGACATCCACTGGGCTTGGCGTTCTCAAGAGTCCATCACCATCAGTGCTCGACCAAGCGCGAGCTCAAACGATTCATATCATCAAGAGGATGACATAGATGCAATTCAGAGAGATACAAGCGAGGCTCGATGCTTTTGAGAAGTCGCGCGGCTGGAACAAGTTCCCCGCCTCCCTTGTCTTTACTCATCTCATTGAGGAACTGGGGGAGATATCAAGATACATCACGGTAGAGGAAGGTTACAAAGCCATAGGTCTTGGTCACAAGGCACCGGAGAACTCCGAGCTACATAGAGAGTTCGCACAGGTGTTCAATCTATTCGCACAACTTGCCAATCATTTCGAGATTGATCTGGAGGATAGCATTCTCTCAGAGCTCTCTATAATGGAAGAGCGATTCTCTGCAAAGGAATGGTCTGAGTACATGAAGAATCGTCAATAGAACTAACTCAGTTTTCTGCTTGTTTCAAGTGCTTTCTTGGCCATGTCTTCAAGATCCTTTGTTGCTGCAAGGAGACCGAGGGCCTTATTGCGAACCTGAGTAATGTTCTTCTCCTTTGCCCATTGAGCCAGACCTGTTACTAGCGGTCCAAGCGCTGTTCTCGCAGCCTCTACAGTTCCCACTGCCTTGCCAAGGAGTTCAACACCATGCTTCTTGTCCTTTCCTGCCTCAGCCACTCTGAGCCAGACAAGTGCGTGGATCATGTATAGAGCGTCCAGCATTAGGGTGGGTGATTTAGGATTGTCTTGTACCTTTTTTAGGAGCCGTTCCTGTCGGTCTTCGAATACGTCCTTGAAATAGCCGAATGCCTTACTATCATTCCCTTTGTCAAGTTCGATGATGCCCTTCTGTAGTTTTTCGTCACTCTCTGACAACACTGTAACACTCCTTGGTCAGAATATCTGTATAGATAGATGACTATGAACTCATCTATTATGATTTTCGACTCTCTGTTTAAGTGTGTGTAACACCCCTTCTTCTGCTCGCAAGACTATTATGGAGGATTTTTTCAATAGGCAAGCGTCGAATACGTATTTGGAGGCCAACGAATGGTTAAGACTACTCTCACTTTCGAGGATTTGAAGAGGACCAATCATCTAGAAATCAAAGAGATGCAGGAGAGGAAGTTCCGTGCATTCATACGATATCAGATCTGGCCTAACCATCCTTATTATCGCCGTCTTTTCAAGGAAAACAAAGTTGATCCCTTCAACATCACTTGTTTTGAGGACTGGGCCAAGTACAATATTCCCCTCGTCAGAAAGGTCGAGTACAAGGACCATCTGCGGGAATTCGTACTGAATCCCTCTCAAGTAGATGGCGTGGATCGGGCCCCAGCTGAAATCATTAGGAATGTGATGACCTACTCAAAAGAGGCAGGAAATGATGATGAATACAGGTTCCTCCGCAACAATGGTGCTCGGGTCAAGCTTCACCTTGGCGCCGAATCTGCAATGAAACGACTCAAAGGACGCATGACCTACAACTATGCACCCCTGCAGTTTTGGCTCAGTTCAGGAAGAGCTTCCGGCCTCCCCTCGCCCGTCTTCCTAACACGATATGACAACGATTTACTTGAGAAGAACAGCGCGAAATGTGGCCAGCTTGCCATTGATAAGTTTGCCAATGAAGGATGGGAAGCGTCCTCCATGAACTTATTCCCATATGCACCTCATCTCGGCTGGCATGCTGTCAATGCTGGTCTGAGGCAGATAAGCAAGTTCTACATTGCCACGAGTGCTGGTGGAGCAATTCCAAGCGAAAAACTCGTTGATCTGGCGAAGGCCTTCAAGGCAAATGCTTTCGCAGGAATGCCAAGCTATCTCAGAAACCGTTTCTTCAAAGCTGTGGCAGAGGCCGACTACGAAGCCCCGGAGAAGGTTGTTGTGCTCCTAGCGGGAGAAAAGATCTATCCGCGTGTCGCCGAAGATATTACTCAGATACTGACAGACAAAGGGGCGAAACAGATACACCTTGTAGGAGGATATGCCTCTTCAGAGAGCAAGGTTTCATTTGCAGTGCAATGTGACTATCATGGCCCTTATCATAATCTGTCACCTGAGATCATGTCGTGGGAGTTCGTCAGACTAAATGATGATGGCACCTACGAGTTTGTGGATGAGGATGAGCCAGGACATACCGTTCTGTTCCATTTGGACAGCACTGGGACTGTATTCGAAGGTTTCCTTTTGGGAGATGTGGCCTCGAAGCATGAGGCCGGAAAATGCCCATTATGTGGTCTTGACGGCCAATTCTTCTGGGACATCGGAAGAACGAATGATGCTCAGGCGCAAATGGAAGTCATGGGTCTCGCTGAGAAGAAGATCAAAGGAGCGACTGTGAATCTTACTGCGCTTCGTGCTGACCTCCTGAGCCTAGGTGAGGTTGAGGAAGTGCAGGTCGAAGTTGCTAAGGAAGATATGTCTGACCCCTATAGCATGGATGTGCTCAATTTGTATATCGCACCGAAAGGCCCCAAGACCTCAGACTACTCCTCGCTGATAGCTCGAGTTCAGAAAATCACAAAGGAAAGCACTGAGGTGACTCCCAGTGTTGTGATTATCGGATTTGAGGAATTAGTTGAGAAAGCTGGCGGCATGAAGTTCATGGAGATCATCGACAGTAGACCGAAGCCTGCATAGTACTTTGGACCCGCATCGACTAATCATGTATTGATTTAGGTGGCACTCCTGAATCTCTCTTTGATGTCAGGCAGGTTCAGGTAGACTACTATTATGGCCGACAGGATGACTCCAATCCAATTCCCCCCGAACAAGAAGAGCGCGAATCCGATCATATTTAGGATGACTGCCCAAGTCCATGCGTATCCTTGCATAGTAAACAATCCATAGGCAATGAAGAAACCAAACAGACCTGCTATGGCGAAAGGTATCGCAATCAACAGCCCAAGAATCGGTATCAGTAGGAACGGGGCGCCTGTGAGGAGTACTCCGAGGGCTTGAAGTGTCTGCAATACTGCTAGAATCAGTACTCCAATGGGTAAGTTCTTCTGAGTCATTGATAGTCACACCGAATACATCTCTGAACATGACCTGCTAATAATCATACGTAGTTATTGCCAGTGCATCAAGGCGTTTCTCAAGAATGTGAATTCGCCTGGGATAAGATATCCCCGGCGGTGGAACATTCACTTCAGATTATGTTTCTTCACAAACTCGGTCAAGACATCCACAAGGTCCGGTTTCCCGATCTCCTGCAAGTTATATCTGACTCTGACACTAGGCTTGGTGATTTTGACTACGCGATTCAGGTCAATCGGTGTCCCGATTACCACTGCATCCACATCCGAGTTATTGATGGTTTCTTGGAGTTCAGAGATCTGCTTCTTGCCGTACCCCATTGCGGGAAGAACATTCTCAAGATGACCGTATTTCTCGAAAGTGTCTCTGATACTTCCAACAGCAAACGGCCTTGGATCCACAATTATGGCTCCGGCCTTCCTTGCAGCTATGAACCCAGCACCATAGGGCATCTCCCCGTGCGTTACGGTGGGTCCGTCCTCTACTACAATGACTCTTTTTCCGCGAATCGATTCCATCTTTTCGATTATGAGGGGTGATGCTCCATCGATGATGATTGCCCTGGGGTTTACGGCCACAATATTCTCTCTAATCTCTTCCACATTCTCATAGTCTGCAGTGTCAATCTTGTTGATGATAACTACATCCGCCATCCTAAGGTTTGTCTCGCCTGGGTAGTATGATACTTCGTGACCAGGCCTGTGAGCATCAGTGATGACAATGAGTAGGTCTGGCTTGTAGAACGAGAAGTCGTTGTTCCCTCCATCCCATGTGATGACATCCGCTTCTTTTTCTGCCTGTTCAAGAATCTTGCCATAGTCTACTCCCGCGTAGAGAATGACTCCCATATTGATCATGGGCTCGTACTCCTCACGTTCCTCTATCGTGCACCTGTACTTGTCCATGTCCTCTAGGTTCTCATACCTCTGTGCAATCTGCGATGTCAGGTCTGGATCATATGGCATCGGATGCCTGATGTTGACTGGTTTGAGACCCATATCCACTAGAATCTGATTCACGCGTCTTGAGGTCTGGCTCTTACCACAACCTGTCCGGACAGCACAGATTGCTACAACTGGCTTCTTGCTCTTCATCGAAGTCGTCTTCGGCCCCATGAAACGAATATCAGGGCCGAGCTTATTGACCCAAGCTATCTTGTGACCAACCACCTCATATGGAAGATCCGAATAGGCGAGAATACACTGCTCAACATCGAACTTCTTGACTAGTTCGGGTAGTTTTCCTTCAGGATATATCTTGATACCCTTTGGATAGAGTGGCCCTGCAAGTTCTGGAGGGTACATTCGATCTCCAATTCCGGGGATTTGTTCAGCAGTGAAGGCCACAACCTCATAGTCTTCGTTATTTCGGAAGTAGACATTGAAGTTATGGAAGTCGCGACCAGCGGCGCCCATGATGATTACTTTCTTCTTGCTCATTTTGAGTCCACTCCAGTTGTTGGTGGATTTACAGTACTTCGACCCATTAGGCAGGTTAAGTAATTGTTGGTCCATTCAACAGTGTAGAATGCACAGTGAGTCTAGCATTCTAGCACGACTGTGTGGGGACTATCGGACAGTTTTACTAGAATTGATTAATAGTGAGTATGCCTTCGGAAAATCGCAGTCAAAATCCTCCGAAGATGGATTCGGAAAATCGAACCGATTCCGGGAACAATACAAAGCATTAAATACGCGGTGCTTCTATTATGAAAGAAGAGCGCTTTTCTGAGCCCATCGCCGGATTGATAAGTGGGGTGCATTGTTGAAGCTAGTTGAATTGGCTCTGGAGTCAGTCAGGATTCTGAAGGATGCAGGGGAGGCCGGTATCAAGAGCGACATATTGGCTCAGCGGCTCAATACTCCTAAACGCAGAGTGTATGATGTCATCGCAGTTCTGAAGGCTCTAGGCCAGGTGGATACAAGCAGAAAGTTCGATGGGACAACGATTGTATGGATAGATCATTCGAAGGATTTCATCCCAAAGCAAAATCACGAAGAACTGCGAGTCCGGCTGAATCAAGAAAGTGAGGAGCGCAAGCAGTTTCAAGTTCAAGTAGCAGAACTAAAAGAGCAACTCAGAATCACAAAATCCAAACTCAGACGAGATGTCCAGGCTATTGAGATGGCAAATAAGACGGAGTTCCTGACGACACAACTTCGGGTACGTGCCCTATCGAGTAATGGAATCAAGAAGGTCGAACATTCCGGAATCGAAGTGCTCATTGAAACTCATGAATCCGGGATGGTCGTTGACCCGACTGAACTAGAGGTTGACGAAAACGCAGCTCTTCTGAAGAATCTGCAGCGCATATGATCATGTCATAATGTCTTGATGTGCACCATGCTACCTCTTCTTACGCCCCTAAGGGAATTGATTCGGCTCACATCTGACGTTACCTTACCCAGAACATTGACTTGACTATAGGTATGTCCATCATCCAGGTAGATACAGAGTGCATCTCCAAGGGGCATATACGCAATGTCACCCCTCTTCACTTCATTCGTAGGTTTGGCGTTTCCCTTTGATATGCCCAAAGTGATTTGCATCTCATTTCGTACGAGTGCGGTTCGTCCTTCCAGAGGGAGTCTGAATTTTATCTCCTCCACTATGAGAGGGGCATGAATTCTGTTGATGATTCCTTCAATAGCAATGCCCCCTTCAAAGTTGAACTCAAGATGGACATCCGTATCACTGAGATCTGGCATATGTCTTCCTCGGTGTATCGCCTTAAAATGTGCTGCGCTTGGTTCTTCGGCAAAGGCTTAATTGGACACAAATGGTGCTAGATTTGGAGAGAACGAGACTGCCATCAACCAAGCTCAATGTCGCATTTGTTGTCGACACAACTGGATCAATGAAAGATGATATCAAAGCAGTGAAGGATAGTCTCTCTGAAATAGTGCGCCATATCACATCACGAACGAAAGACCTAGAGATCAAATTCGGAATCGTTTCGTATCGTGACCATCCTCCACAAGACAGGTCCTACGTGACCAAGTCTTTCGACTTTGCAGACAATGTGAAACGAGTCCAGAAGATTATTGCTGATCTTCAACCGTCTGATGGAGGTGACACTCCCGAAGCGGTTGCTGATGGTCTTTTTGATGCGCGTACAAAACTATCGTGGGAGAAGGATGCCTACAAAGTGCTGCTTCTTGTCGGAGACGCACCTCCACATGGGCGAAAATACAACGCTCTCGGTGATGATTACTTTGCTGATGGCTGCCCAGATGGTCATGATCCAATTGAGGAAGTCCAGCAGTTAAGAAAGGATTTTGGTACTGCGATGTTCATTTTCGTATGTGGCTGCAACCCTCTTGTTGAAACAGCATTCCGACAGATTGCGGACTCTGTTGAAGGTGGCAAGTACTACTCGTTGTTGGAGGCGCATGAACTTCCGGAAGCAATTCTGAAAATACTTGAGGGAGTCAGTAACCTCATTGAAGCCGATAGGAAAGTCTTGTCCTACTACCAAGCTAATGATGGAACGTTCGATATGGGTGAGGCCGCGTCAAAACTCTGCCTTGAGGTCCGCGAACTGAAGACCTCTCTATCTAGACTTCTCGAGCTGGGCAGAATTGTACGTTGGCCAAAGGGAAGACCTCTGGCATCAGAGCAAATCGGCATCTCTGTGAGTCTTGGTGAGATACCAAATAACATCGTCGCTGGAAAGGCCTTCAACTACTCTATCCGAGTCAAGAATCCAAGTGCGGCTATTGGGAACATCAGGGTGATAGCATCACTCGTCACAGCTGAGGGCGTATCTGAGGTAACGAATGAAAGTCATGACATCGCAGCGAAATCTGATAAGATGCTCGAGCTCAAGCTCGTCCCGATGACTGATGTGAGAGGGAAAGCAACGCTCCGAGTTGAGGTCTTCTATGGTTCAAAATCCATTGCAACTGAAATCTACTCAACGCGTATCTATTGATGGGAGGATTCTCTTTGATTCTAATCGCCAAACAGGGACGAAATCAGAAAGGTCTCTGCTTTGTGCCAGCTGACGAACCTTCATGTGAACCGGGTGTCTACGAACTGAGCTTTGGGGAATCCAGACTGCTTGCCGATATACGCAAGTCAGCTCAGGTTTTCAATCGCATGATCATTCTGGATAGTCGTGTTTTCACCATGATGAATTGTGAAGATGGCTCGGAAATATCATTAACCAGAATCTGCGACGACTTGCCCATCTGCAGAGAACTTGGGCTTGCTGTGGCATCCAAGAAGTCCCTAGATAATACTGCAGTTGCTGATGCGATTTCCAAAAGAGTCAATGATCTTCAAGAGGATTTTGACGGATTAGTGCTAACAAAAAGCCAGAAGATATCGTTGGAAAGGCTTGGAGTCCAATTCACTGTGGGCTTTCTCAAACCGATGGATGACGGAAACCTCTCTTGTCGACTAAGATGGAGCAGTCTAGAGAAGATACACCTTGACCCAGCATTAGAATCTCCTGCCTACAATCTCATTTGTGTGATTGAGCTTGGAGCAGCAGCCCAAATTAAAGATGTCCGGCAATCCTCTGTAGACGGCGACTCGATTTCAGTTTCTCGACACTCTGCTGCAATTGAACTTCTACGTCAGATTGAACTAGGTTACCCGGGATATGGCACAGGAGCTCAATTCTCAGGCATTGTATATTCGGAAGAGGTAGCAACCTACCCGATGTTTGATACAGAGACAGGTGAACAGGTCGAGACATCATCGCTTCACTCGGGATCTATCTTGGAATCATTCAAAAACTGGGTTCGCGAAGTAGCTTCCACCCATGGCCGCAAATCCTCGAATCCCGGTGCCGCATTGAGTATCGCAATCGAGCGTGCCTTGAGCTTGCCAGATTCATCTAATCACCCTACTATTGTAGTTCTAGTTTCAAGCGGTACCCACTCATCTGGCCCCAATCCATTGAAGACTGTGAAAAAGAAAACGGAGAACAAGTCTGTACCAGTCTTATGTTTTTGTCTGGGAGAAGATTCAAACAGGGATATGATGAAGGCAATTGCAGAGTACACAAAGGGAATTGCAGTCGAAATCACCAACATGGGTCAGGTGAGTATGGTCAATGAATGGCTTATGGAGTGGTTTCGAGATAGGAGTTGATTCCTGTGACGGACGATTTGCCAACACGACTTCAGGCTATGTTCCACAGTGGAGAGATTACTGAATTCATCTCTGCACAGATGCCAATAGAGAAGCTCAGCACGGGATGGATGGAACAAGGTCTTCTCCTCAAGGGCTTCACTGGAAAGCTGGAGGACAGAAAGAACCAAGAACAACTCATCATTCCTGCTGACAGATTTGCACGTTTGACAAGAGACCTCGAAGGCGTAGCACGACCATTTGTCGGTATGTTGATCCTAGGCAGTCAAGGTTTAGTCACCCCCAAGTTATGCATCGTAGTATACGATACACTCGAGGAGAACAGCAAGCCAATGATGACTGTGGCCTTCTGGACCAAGAACTTGGACTTCGCTGAAATCACTCGTATCATAGCACGGCATGTGCTTGGACATGGCTATTCTACTGGCGAGTCTGAGCCAGACTTGGATTATTTAGAACAACTTAGAGCAGATGTTTCCTCTGGTGAAGTTCGACGTCTTCTCTCTCTCAAGATTCCCGCAGAGAAGCAGAACGCCGCAGAATGGATCCGTGATTCCATAAGACAAGTGAATGAATCTGAGAGAGTAGTTGCGGCTGCAGGAGACGTGAACGGTCTATCGAGAATCACACTTCTTCTCACTCGCTGGTTGACAAGCCTCGACGTCTTCAAGAGAGCCAAGAACAATATCGCTGCTATCCTCTTCAAATTCAGTGACAGAACAGAACTCTGCTTGTGGGATAACCCTCATGGCATAGCTTCGTTTGCTACATTGAACGGAACCGACATTGACAGCATGATCGATAGATATGTGACGCCGCTGTGGTCCGGTTCACAGGATCTTGCCGTTTCTAATGTACGTGCTCCAGAGGTTGTGGTCGGAAAGAGAGCAAAACCGCAAGAAGTAGACCGCAAGTCGAAAGCCATGGTTTCCCATCAGATAGATTATAGTGTCCTGAGTCAGATTAGAACAAGACTGGAAGTGCTAGAAACTCGGCTTCAGGCCCTAGAAAACGCACCACGAGATAAGACAGTCACTACTGACCAGTCAATAGCAATAGTACAAACCAAGCTTGCAGAAACGATTGACCGTCTTGAGTCTGCTGTGGTCAGATTGAGCGACCTCGAAGCGCGCATAAAGCGTGTGAGCAAGTCTGGGGGGTGATTAATGGGTGAAGAGTCATTCAGATGAAGCAATCAAAGAGCTAGGTCGAATCGAAGATGAAACACGCATTCTCGAGGAGCTATCTGAGCGTCTGAAAAAGATGGAACGGCAGATGGAAGACATCTCTTCAAAGCACTCGAGCACATCATCAATCGATGCTGAATACATCCAAGTAATAGTCACGAAGATATCCGCACTGCGCGACCTAATTGATAAGGTGGAAGTGGAGATGGACCAGCTGGATTCCAGAATCGGTGATATCGAGTCACTTCGCTTCAAGCGTCGAACTCAGGAGTAGAACTAGCTGGTACAAGTTCTTCAATGACATCGAGAATGCGCCCGATGAAGGTCTGTGAAGAAAATGAGTCCAACGGTGTGACTCCTGCATTTACTTCCTTCAAGAATCTCAAGGTGTCCGTAGGGGGTCCATCTTTCTCCAAGGTCACGAACTCGATTTGATATCTCTCACGTTCTTTAATAGCTTTGATGAATGGGATATGTTCCTCGTCTTCTCTTCCCACGCCCCCTGAGAAAACGAGTACCAACGTTGGCCGTGAGGCCCCGAAATCGTCAAGATATTCCGCAATGGTTCTATAGGCCCCGGTCATGTCTTCTCGACCTGCACTATCTTTCACAGAATCGAGAATCGAGTAAATCAAAGACACAAGAACTTCCTCTGATTGAACGTCTCTGAGAAACTCCACATATGACTTGATCTCGCTACCGTGTTGGACGGAGAACTTTGCAGGTCCCTCTGCGAACGTGGCAAAGCCCAACCTGCCCTCAGTCTGATTGTGTCTGAAGAGATTGATGACCAGCAATGCCCCCAGTGCCGCAATCTCTGATCTTGACGCATTCTCAGTGAGGTTATCAAGGAACACCCTCAACTCCCCTATTCGCCTTGCGAGAGGCTCAAGTTCTCTTGTTGCCGCGCGAATAGTTTTCAGTTTCATGTCACGTTTGCTCATGTCCTTGCACGTGGAGATACAGAGTACAACATTCAGTTCGCGAAAAGCCTGATTTGGTCTTAAGAACACCTCATCTTCTGGAATGACGCCAATCTGATCTGAAACGAGCTCTGGTTCTGTCTGTGTTATATTGAGAGTTACCGGAAGCTTCTCTGAACCCACGAAAAGTCTGGAACTGGAACCAACCAGTCTTCCTCTTATCCGGTCAAGAACCTCGCTTTCATTCAGATGGATCCAGGAAAACAATTCTTGATTGGATGTTTGTTTGTCTGAGGAGTACGCCATCACCATCCTTCGGATATCCGAGATTTCCCCTTGGAACTTGACAATGTTAACAACTGAAGACGTACTGAACCCATAGATCTCTGCGTCAGTTTCTGAGATGACAATCAGTCTTTCGGCGCGCATATCATGTTCTCTCACTCGGCCGGCGCACCATCTCCCAGTTCTTGTGCCAAGTGCTAAGACATAATCATCATTCGATACATTTAGCGATTCCATATCGGAAGAGGCCATAAGGAATACCCCGGGTCTCGTCCTCGCAATCTCGACTCCAAAATGAAGAGCAGCCACGAGTTCCTTGCGGTCTTCCACCTGGAGACAGGAGAGCAATGCATCATCAAATTGAGCTAGGTGTGCTGGCAAGCCAAAGGCGGGGCCGTCAAGTTTTGCACTTGCACGCACAAGGGTCTGCAGTAGAATGCTGTCCCTCTTTGATATGCTTTCTGTAAATGCCTTCTTCCATCCTGAAACCATCACGGCACCGTTCTTTTCTAGCATGATTGATATGCTTGTCCCTTTCTCGCCATTTGGTCCGGTCACTGTTACAACGACGCTATCCAGCTGGACCGTTCCACCCTCGTCATCAACCATGTGGTCAACTGATACTACCCTCAGAATCTTCTTTGCATCAAGCAGTTGCAGCAGTCGAACAATCTCATTCATGGCGGCTTTTCCAAGACTCTCTTCAGCCATGACCGATGTCTTATTCTCCGTATATACTAGGAATGGGGGTCGCGGAGGCAGTAATGATAACATGTTTCCACCAAGAATTCTCTGCACTTCCTCCGGCGAGGCTGCCAGATTTCTGCTCAAGAGGTAACTGATTATCTCTGATACGCTATCCCCCAATTGCGTTTCCGGATAGGATGATGCAAATATAAGCCGCCTAGACCAGAGCGGGTCCTTTTGCTCACTCTTCATGTAACTGATTGAAGTTGAGAGAGACGATATCGATGCGCCTGCCGTAAGGAGCCTGCTGTCTGGAATGTCAAGAAGGCGAGTGATGGATTTTCCCCACTCCTTCTGGCTTCTCACTTTCAGCACGAGTTTCGGAGCCGTTAGACCTGCTTCTTTGAGAAGTACCAACCACTCAAGAAGAAGATCCAGACTTTCTGGAGAGGCGAGTTCCATAAACACAGGTCTCTCAGATTTGATGATGTCAATCAGATCAGTCCGGTTCGGCCCCTTCAGTGCGAGAGGTAAATTGACTGAGCGCAGGATACAACCCCATCCTTGTGGTGTTCTCCGGTTCTGCCTCATATCTTGCAGATGATATACTCGAGGGCTTGTGGGGGGAACTGTTGACCATCTGTAGACAGACTCAGTATTCGCATTCTGTTGGGCGACCGGGAGGGCTGTTTCACCTAAATCGATCAGTGGGTTTGCGACAAGAAGATCAACCAGCCAACTTGACTGAGACAACTCCGATGCATCGAGAGAGAAGTCGGTAAGAAATCTGGGCTTCTTTAGATAGTCATAAGCCCTTCTTGGAACGTACCTGAAGGCTCCAGAATAACCGGCAGCAAAGTCGTGAAGCTGATTCTCAACCATATTATAGTATGAGAATGCCCTGTCAGGGTCGAATGTTCGTATATACGTTCCAGCCCGTACGATGCCAAGTTGTAAGGATGCGTCCACAACAAAGAAGCGACGAATCTCGTTTGCTTCAATGTCCTCCACAACAATCATCGTGTACAACTCCGAATGTAAAGAGCCAATTTGCAGAAGATGATATATGCCTAATGCAGACAGTAGTTTCTACTAGCTTGAAGGCTTGTAAAGAAATAGTTTATCACTCAAACAGGCCGAACACAAATGGAGGACTAATCTGTACATGCTCATCGTCCGAGCAGTTGAGGACCAGCCATCAAGAGGCATAAGGAAGGGTGATGAATTCAGGCTCTACATCGTAGATGCACATCACCACATGGGGAAAGAGAAAAGCCATAGAAACACGCCTTCGGGTGCCTACGCCTTCTACTCCCAGCTATGGTTTGAGATGCAGAAGCTTGCTAAGGCCCTTAGAGAAGAGGATGCTCTTCTCTTCGAACCGATTGGAATAGCAGCTGGTGATTTTGCCGACCGCTGTTTCAAAAGCCAAAAGAGCTGGGAGCGGCTGAATCATGGTTGGCTAGTAGATAGGACAGTTGTATTCCCCTATACTGATGACTATTCCACCCCCGAATCAGCCAATGAGCCTTCGTTCAGAGTATCAAATGATAAAATCGCAGGATGGACAACTCGTGCACCACATTCGACGCGGCTAGTCGGATTCGCACGGGTCAATCCCCTAGATGGTGCAGGGAACCGGAATGCTGCTGTGGGTGAGCTCGAACGTAGTGTTCTGAGCCTCGGACTACGTGGCCTTAAACTGCACCCTCTTGCACAGCTCTTTCTTGATTCCATTGAAGGCGAACTGACAAGGAAAGTTGTGAAGCGAGCTGGTGAGTTAGGAATCCCTGTTATCTTCGATACAAGGAATATTGGCACAGTCATACGAATCAAGAGTCTTGTGGAATCGATACGGAATGATCCCAACTGCGGAACAGCCATCAGGGGGCTCAGGGTGATTCTTGCTCATTGTGGAATGTCCCCTGGTGATCCACATCTCTTCGACGCGCTACGTGATCCGGCGATTTTTGCGGAAACTTCAACACTCCATGACCTCGATGTCCCTGTCCTGTTCGAATCTGCAATCGAGCGTCTTGGCCGACTTGGTACGCCATGGTCGGAGAAAATCCTCTTCGGCACAGACTACAGCTTTCTGTCCATTCAGGCTGCTGATGTCATTCTCTATCTGCTCTCGCGAAAATTCTCTGGAACCCTGACCGATGCTCAACGAATATTGGGTGGAAACGCACTGATGTTGGTCCAAAGACCCTTCGCAACTACCGGCGGAGCTCCAACTCCTCCTGTCGAATACGTCTGTCTGGACAATGATGGGTCCAGACAGATTCTGCTGGAGAATTCGCTGCTGTCGCTCATCACGCAGGATGTCTGGGACCTCAGTTCTCTCGATTTAATGCTGCCTCCGAATGGAACTTGGCCCGAACTGTCGCCTATCTCAAGAGGAGGCTTCAATGGTGTCTATCTTGACTCCTACGTGTTGAGTCTAAGGGCGCGAAGGGGAAATAGAGAGATTCACGTCTGGATTCGTAAGGGCCCAAACAGCTCTCTCACTTGTTCACTCTTAAGTACGTCCGGGATGATACGACTTGAAACCACTCAGAATGCGTCTCAGAGTATCAATCCCGTGCTAATGCGGTCTCTGAGAGATCATTCTATTGCATTGAAGACAGGTAAGGATTTACAGGATCATGTGTTGTCATACTTTGACTAGCTTGAACCTCATATTCTTTATAACAATACGAACAGATGAATTCACGTTCTACAAGAGGAGGCATTAGCCATCACCAAGAAATTCCAATTAGAAATCGTGGATGGCGGAGACCTTAGGGGCTTTGCTAATCTCCATCCAAAGACTGCCGATTCACTTGATGCAGACATTGGCTCAATAGTCATTTTCGAGGACCCCCAAAGTAGTTTCTGGGGAGCAGCAGAGGTTCGAAAGAGCAATGATCCATCAGAAGGCCAGATTGTGGTTGACACACTTGTTCTCGAGGCGTCACTGCTTATGGAAGGTGATACCGTCGAGGTCACGCTATATGATGAGGATATGGTTGCTCTCGAATATGTTGAGTTTGGATTGAAACCCCTAACCGAGGATGCCAATACAGAGGACCTAGTTTCAAGGGCTGCTGAGAAGGTCAGTTCACTGGAGAATATCATAGGCGGGCGCCTTGTTTACCCCGGAATGTCTTTCAATTGGCCTGAACTTGATGTCAAGGTCGAGATACTCAATACAAGACCGACTCTCTCAGGAAAGAGCTTTGCAAAGCTTGCCTTTGAAGCTCTTCGGGAACGAACTGGGTATGAATTCAAGACAGTAGGGATTGCAACTCCTTTCAATGCAGTGCTATGTATCGATACTAGTGGCTCTATGAAGACGACCGATGTCCCGGTCCAGGACATCGCTCATGCTCGTGAGGGTTTGAAAGATTTGGCTGGCGATAGTCCCGAAGTGCAAGCATTTCTGGGACGTTTTGAGGAGGGCAAGAATGTCAGCCGTGCCGAGGCTGCAGCAATGGCAGTGCTTCTCTATCTTGCCGAGAAGGTCGGTCGTGGCTACGGTGAAAAGGTTGGAGTAATAACCTTCGAGAAAGATGTCAGTGAAATGACCTTTCTGAACTCCCAGACTGGTGAGGCTCAACCATTCGTAGAATGCACAGGAAGAGAAAAGGCACTGGGCCTACAGATAATCAGCACTCATGTCGTGGACAAAGTGGAAGAGGGTGGAACGCTGACTGATATGGGGTCAGCTCTAGCAAAAGCTAGCGACATAATTGATGAATTTGGAGACCCCGAAAAGCCCACAATGCTCATCATGCTCACTGACGGAATGACGACTTCAGGTCCTCCTCCTTTGAAAGTGCTCAAGGAGAGATTTCCTGATAAGTCAAAACTGGTGATATATAGCATAGGTCTCGGGGAAAGAAGCGAAATTGATGAGGAATTGATGCTGGCCATTGCTCAGTATGGAAATGGTACCTACCGTCATGTGGACAACATGAGAGACCTTCTTGAATGGTATGGCAAACTTGCAGGTGAATTTGCTGTAGTAATACGTGGCGCTGGATAGGATCAGATTAGCGGGGCTCCAAGGCTTGAGCAAGCCCTTCGAGGGTCTCCAAATCCATTTCCTTGATCTGTTCCTCAGGTATTCCCTCCAACATCACCTCAGGAATAGAAACTAGAATCGCAGCTTTTTCCTTCCCGAATTTCCTCGTGAATTCAGCCATTCTGGGGTCTTCGGCTTCCGCTTCTGCTATCGGTTCTTTAGTGGGTTCTTCAACTGCCTTGCTGCCGCTTGTCGAAGCAAGTAGTGCCTCCAACTCCTCAATGCTGAGGGTCTTCAGTGTTTCATCTGATACTGACTCTCGAACTTCCTTCGGCAGTTTCTTGATGAGATCGTCGCGAGTTGGTCCTGGAGTCCTCTTCTTGACTGTTGTTACTTTGCGGACTTTGACAGTTTTCTTCTTCTTTGCTGGAGGTGGCATTGGAGCCTTGAGCTTGGAAACCAACTCTCTAGCAGATTTTGGGGTCAATCGTTTCAGGTCTTCAGGTGGCAGAGTAGCGATTACTTCTTCCGGCAGTTCAGCTAGGATCGATTCCACATCTTTGGAGAGCCCAGGAACTTCAGGCTTTGCCTCCGAGATCCTTCTCTCTTCAGTCAAAAGAATGGGCGTGGCTTCTAGCTCCTCGACCAATGCGCTTCTATCAATCTCAACATCGAAGCTGCTGGATCGCCATCTAAGGAACCTATCGATGGCATCTGGCCTCATCTTGATGGAAACGAGCAGCTTGTTGATGCCTTCATCGGGCATGTCTGGGAAGTTATTCAGTATTGTATCGATATTGTCTTTGGATACCCGTGCCCATATTGGCCCATTCAACAGTCTTGAAAGTCCGGAAGCACAATGCGATCTTACCCACGTGTTCGGGTCCTTCAGTCCTTTCATAAGAACCGGAATTGTGCGTGGCTGATGATAGAATGCCAATGCTTGAGCTGCTGCGATTCTGACATCGGCAACATCGTCCTCCATGACCTTGGCGATTTCATTCACAAGTGCAGGATCTGCTGCCTCAATCGCGGCAATCAAAGCCCGTTCCCGAACAACATCCGATGTGTCTGCGAAAGCACGAATGAGAGCTTTCATCTCCTTCGGATCTGTTCTGGCGAGAAGCCCAATCTCGTCTGTATTGAATTCCAATAACAGTCTTCTGGTTTCGGGCAATGATTCTCCTCCATGCACTACGAATCTAATTCGTATAGGGATATAATTATCATGCCAGCTACCTAGCCAACCCTTGTTCGCTCCGATATAGCTGCTTGCTTATATCAGTTCTCACTGTATATTTACTCTTCTCTGATGTCCCAATCCCTTTCCTTCAACCACATCAGTTTTAGGCATGTATGAGCGCCAAAAGAATGAGTGATAGAGGTGAAAAGAGATCCCGGGTACGAAGCCCTGATGATTATTCTGTTCATGGCACTCATGCTGTTGATTGTTGAGATGTCCCCAATTCTCTCTGGGTTCTTTTCCGGTGAGCTCTACGAACTGGTGGCCACAATCACCTTCTTAGCAACCTTCGTGTTGATGTACCTAGTGATTGATGCCTTCGCTCGGTCAGAAGAATCGTCAATAGGAAGGCTTGGAATCAGCATTGATGAGACTACTTTTCACGACATGATTATCGGTGCGGTAGCAGGCACGATTGCTGCCTCAGTCGTGATTCTGTTCGCCTTCTATTTCGGAGGTCAACTACGACCGATTGAGCAAATGACTGCTGACCTGCTTGTTTCAGAGGTGATAATAACTGCTCCAACTGCGGTCTTTGAAGAACTTGCGCACCGCGGGTACATTCTCCCTCATCTTGAGAGTCTCGCAGGAAAGGGGCGTGCCATCATTATCGGTTCACTATTCTTCTCACTCATTCATTTCAGCTGGTGGGCTACTCCTGGGTTTCCGGTGCACCTCATTCTGATCTTCACATTCAACATCTTTCTTGGTGGTGTTGTGCTATCATTGAGCTACTACTGGTCGGGCAGAAGACTCTGGGTGCCTATTTCCTTCCATTTTGCCTGGAATATGCTTGCGTATATCATATTCCCAGTGTACCCTCGCGTTCAAGTCGTTCTTCCTGAAATATTCCAGATTGAATGGGGGCTCACAACAATTGCTGGATTCTTGATTGGACTGTCTGTCCTCTTCGGACTTCTTAGCAGCAGAAAGAGAGAGTAGAGAAGGTGTCGGTAAAGCCGACACCCTCTTCGCTATCACTGTTCGTGACCTATTAGCACGTCCTCAGGGCGCGAAACAATCATCGTCATGCCTATGATGTCCACTATCACAACCTTCTCTCCATTCTTTATCGGAGGTCCAGTTGTTCTCGCCCACCAGATCTCAGCGCCAGTCTTCACTTTGCCTCTTGGGTTGATGTCTGAAATAGCATGGATATCGGCGTACTTCATCTGTGAGTAAGCTGGCCATTTATCGTAGTTTCGAAGGAACGCGAAGTAGAGAGCCATCATGCCAATTACACTTCCAGCCATAATGTACACGGTCAGTTTGTTCGTTGGGTCTATGAGCATCGATAGGAATATGGCAATACCATAGACTGGAAAGAGTTTCAGGGATACTTTCGCATCCATAAAACCTCCCTCCACAAAACTGCTGCCACCTGTGAACATCATAAAGAGAATGTACAGTATGGCTCCTATCACAAACAACATCCAGTAAGGAAATGTCACTGGCACTGGGCTATATATACTGGTCATGAAAATCTCCATGACAAAGAGGATGACTACTAATGGAACTGTGACTTGGGCCATCGCCTTACCGGTTGCTGGCTCAAGTGTAATGACGAGCAGAGTCGTAATGACCGCGAAGAGTATCAAGCCAAC
>Ga0153915_10000078_pt1 | contig 84466 bp, 83 predicted proteins | sample Opewatmetagenome_2_FD_107003 | JGI IMG/M metagenome (GOLD analysis project Ga0153915, IMG submission 107003) | Freshwater wetland microbial communities from Ohio, USA - Open water 3 Core 3 Depth 3 metaG | ecosystem: Environmental > Aquatic > Freshwater > Wetlands | place: USA: Ohio, Lake Erie...
GAAAAAGGGGAGAATCAAACAAATAGTCATCAATCACAAAACCGGAAAGTAGCGCATTTGGAGGAAAATTGAATTGCATTGACTTTCTTTCGGAATTTCGATCAAATACACTACTACAGATTCTAGTGAATTTTGATAGATGTGTTCATTGACTGAAAACTGATGGATTAATGGCTAATCATTTTGTGAGTCAAGATGCGACAATGAGTGAAGTTGAAGATGACATTCTTGCAAAGCGATGAAAGCAGGCTGCAAAAGAGAGACCACGAGCTGATGTCATCCCGACGCTTTGCCCCAATCCCAGGGCTTTCTTCTAGAATCATAAGATTCTGCATTCGTAGCAATGTAATACGAATGTTTGCGCTACTTCCGCTGATTACTTATACAGGAGAGTCTCAACCTGAAGTGAGGTTCAGTCATGGCTATTGTCAAAGCTGCCGCAACTCACCAACTCTATGGCGAACTGAAGGCGATTGTCGGACAAGAACGAGTGAACGATAATCAGGTCATCATCTCAGCTTATTCTAAAGATGCATGTCACCTCGAAGCGGAGAGACCTGGAATCGTCGTCATGCCAAAGAGTGTAGAAGAAGTCCAAGATATTGTCAGGCTCTGTGCACGAAGCAAGACACCTATTGTTCCAGCTGGGGGGAGAAATGGTATCTGTGGGGCCTGTCTGCCCAGGGTCCCCAACGTCGTCATGCTCGACATGGTCAAGATGGACCGAATCATCAAGATCGATGAGGATGTAATGACTGTCACTGTCGAGGCAGGTCTCAGATGGGCCGAGCTGATTCACCGTCTTAATGAGAAGGGGTACAAGCTGGGTTTCCGAGGGCCCTATGGAGGGAATGTCGGCACTGTTGGTGGATCGACGAGCATCAATAGTATTGGATACGCAGCCTCGAAGTATGGGCCTTCGACCGAGGGAGTTGTGTCTTTTGAGGTGGTTCTAGCCAGTGGAAACGTAGTCCAGACAGGCACAGGATGGAATCCCGATGCCCAGCTATTTGGTAGATATTCCACCTTCTTTGACATGACTGGCATCTTCAGTGGAGACCACGGGACTCTCGGAGTGAAGACGAAGGTCACTCTGAAGATATATCCAAAGGCGGACTATTACACCTATGGCGACTTCGGATTCAAGACACTAGAAGATGCCACAGAAGCATTTCTTGAGGTTCAGAAGCGAGGTTTCACGGAGGAGTTGAACCTACTCGTTGATCGTCAGTCCACTGAAACCTTCTTCCCGGGGTTCTTAGGAAAACATCCAGAGATCAATGCCATGTTCGCATCTATTGTGCAGGAAACGGATCAGCAACTTGCAAACAGAAAGATGGAGCTCATCAGAGAGATTGCTCTCAAACATGCCGGAAAGGATCTGGGCAACTTCGCGTCCCAAATGCACTGGTCCGAGATGTTCAACTTGGTTCAGCCGCTCTACAATAATGGTTTCTGGTTGAATACGTGTCACCTACGGCCAATTCCCACAATTCCGATAGTAATGAAACGAATCTGGGCGATATTCAAGAAGCACAAGCTGCTGGAGAATGACATCAAGTATATAGCGAGTTGTCTGGGGTCTGAGAGAGCGTATGCGACTGGATGGATTACAATCTTCATTCCGACGAAGGAGAAAATGGAGTACGGACTGAAGGTCTGGAATGAGATGCTTGACGCAATTATGGACACTGGTGCCTGTCCGTATTGGATGGGGCTTCTTTGGGAGGACCGTGTTCTCAAGAAGGTTCGGAAGCCCTTTATCGATACATACTGGAAGATAAAGCAAGCACTCGATCCGGACAATATCTTTGCGCCAGAGGTGTTTAGAGGAGGTCCGTAGGGTGACCATCAAGTTAGAGAACTTGTCCAAGTATGAAGACGAGCTTTGGCTCTGTGCGCGTTGTGGCGACTGCTCGCTTGCAGACAAGACTGTAGCTTCTAATCGAGATGTCTATCTTCCTTGCGCAATCAAGAACGTTCTTGGATTCGAAGCGTATGCATCAAGAGGCCGCATAATGATCATGAATGACCTCCTTACCGAAAGGCTACCTCTTGATAACGATATCAGGGACTGGGCTTACACATGTACAACCTGTAAGAATTGCATGGAGACTTGCACAGCCACAGCAGATGGTATCAATCTTCCAGATATGATGGAAGCACTCCGTAAGGATCTTGTGGCCAACAACTTCGACATGCCCAAGCATCGAGAGATTGAAGCCTCAATCAATGAGTTCGGTAACCCATACAAAGAGCCCGCCGATAAGAGACTCGCCTTGTTTGGTAAACGCGAGTGGCCTGAAACTGCACCTGTGATCTACTACGTTGGTTGTACAAGCTCGTATCGAGAGAAGGGGATTGCCAAGACGACGATTGAGCTGTTTGACAAGCTCGGAGTAGACTATACAGTGCTTCCCAACGAGCAGTGTTGCGGCTCAGTCTTACTTAGACTGGGGAGAACAAAATCCTTTGCAAGATTAACCAAGTCGAATCTTGAGCAGATGAAAGCGGCGGGGGCAGAAACAATAGTCACCGCATGTGCAGGTTGCTTCAGAACCTGGAAGGTAGATGTTCCTAAAGAGGGATTCGAGTATGACTTTGACATCTTGCACATCGCAGAGTATCTTGACCGCCTCATTCAGGAGGGCAAGGCAGCGTTTGAATCACCCAAGTCAATAACCGTCACATATCATGACCCATGCCATCTTGGCAGACATGCGGAGGTCTATGAGGCGCCACGTAGAGTCATTGAGGCTGTTGAAAATGTGACTCTCATCGAAATGGAAACGAACAAGAGATATGCTCATTGCTGTGGAAGTGGCGGGGGTGTGAAGGGAAGCTACGGAGAGCTGGCTGACGAAGTCGCAGGTAATCGAATGAAGGAAGCACAAGAAACGGGAGCATCATTGTTGGTCACAGCCTGTCCGTTCTGTCATAGAGGACTTGAGGACGGAGGTAGGTCCATTGAGAGTGACCTTCCAGTCGTTGATCTCACAGAGTTTATCCTGCCATTCGTTAAGCAAGTCAAGAAGAAGAAGGCAGTCACAGAAAGTCCCCTAAAGAAGAAGTTCATGGAGTATCTAGGAAACCACCCGCTCATCTTCGATGGCTTGAAGAAGGGAGCAGTGATTGACTATGACCTTGAGGGGGACAGATTCCATGTGCTCGTGACCGGAAGGAACGAGATTCAGGTGAATCCTGTACGCGCAGAGAATCCCGACGTTGAGCTGCTTTTTGCTCCCAAAGCTGTGGAGGAGTTGATTACGTACAACAGTGAGGGCGAATATGCAGCAAGGTTTGGTTTCTTGTTCAAGGAGCCAACCGATGAAAAGTGGATAAAATTCGTGCTGAGACTCAACATTGTGAAGCTGCTCATGAAAGGGTACCGCAAATTCGCACAGAAAGCAGGACTGCTATGATACGATCTCTAGAGGCAAGTAACGTAAGTGAAGAGTTATCTCGGAAGATGAAGAAGACGCTGATGCAAATCCAATTTCGGTTAGCCTATTGAGTCAGGAGATGAAGCGGAATCGATGGTCGACTACATTCTGATTACCAAGTTCTACAACGAACAGAAACGGCTCCCGTCCCTGATTCAAAACATCTCTTCGCAGACACTGAGACCAAAGGTATTCGTTTTCATGAACGATGGATCCAATGACAGCAGCGCGGAAGTCGCTGCAAAGGAGGCTACGAAATATGGTCTCAAGTTTGAGATAGTATCAATGCCTCCGAAGGCCAAGGGAAATCTCGATACCCTTGGTAGGGCTTGGAATAAGGCTCAGCCGCTGCTACGTGTTCTCCTCCGCAATGTGCCCTACGCAGCGACTGCGGATGTGGACACGATTTTCCCAATCACCTACTTCGAAGGAATGACTACATACTTAGAGAATCATCACGATGTTGGCGTTGTAGCCGGCCAAGTTAGGAACCAACCGAAACGTACGTTCCCCATGTTCACTGGGAAAGTATTCCGTGCCAATATCATTAGAGACATCAAACAGTATTGGGAGGTTTCAGCCGACTCGTTCATCAATGTCAAAGCGCTGAACAAGGGCTATAGACTGGTCATTCTGGGCAATGTCACAGTTGAGTCACCGCCAACCCATCTTCATACTTGGAAAGGAAGATACAGGCAGGGGAGACTCGCCTACTACTCAGGAACATCTCTTTCCTACGTTATTCTGAAGGGGATTGCGAAGCATGATCCGCAGTACCTGAGAGGATATTGGTCTGAACGCTCTCGAAGAATCTGGCGTTGCCGAGATGAAGAGGTCTTAGCCTATTATGGAAACGAGTTCAGACGAAGGCTGGTAGGTCTAGTCAAGAGAGTCCTCCATCTTTGAGTCGCGCGTATGGCGTTGATACCCGCCTTACAGAATTTCAGTCGGCTGTTTATGAAAAACCCTTATAGCAGCCAAGGGGCTCGGAGTGCGCGTTAGTCGCATCAACTAATGATGGTGACCTGTAATCAATGAGGATTTGCATGATTGATGAGATCGCGAATTGCGCATATCATCTGACAACGGGACTCACTCGAAAGGGTTTCAAGGTCTATGTCTTGCTTGATACCCAGCGGAAACTGAGCCGACTTCTATTTACCCATAACGTGCCGAAAGGGGCTGAGCTAACCTGGATCCGACCGTTGCCAATTCGGCCAAGAGCATTTGGACTCTTCTTGCCCATGCTCTTGAGAATTCTGTGGCTGCGTCCTCAGATAATCCATGTTCAGTACCTTTGGTCTCAGTTCTTCATAGGATTCATTGCCGCGCGATTGCTCAGAATTCCAATCGTAGCGACGGGGCATGGTTGGGAAGTTATCGATGTGCCAAAAGACCCCATCCGTGGGAAGATACAGAAGATATTCCTCAAACGTGTGGACATGCTAGTCCTTACAGCGGAATATTACCACAGATTCATGGAGAACTTGGTACCTGCTGAGCGGCGGATTTACATACCTAGGATGATTGACACAGACACCTTTCGACCCGGCATCCCTGCTGACGATTTGATTGCAAAGTACGGAAACCGTATCGTAACGTTCACTGCACGGTTATTCAAAATCAAGACACCGTACAAGACATTGAAGGCGTTCCGTATTGCTTTGAATGAGTTCCCAGATGCGCATCTCCTCATACTCGGCATCGGCCCTGAAGAGCAGAATATGAAGAAGATGGTAGAAGACCTGCGGATGACAGATAATGTTCATTTTCTTGGTGAAGTCCCGAATACGGAGATACCCAGATACCTGAATGCCTCAAAGGTCGAGGCCAGAGGTTTCAATCCCAACACTCCAGAGCTTGGCATATCTCACCTTGAAGCACTTGCCTGCGGGACTCCAGTCTTGACCTACAATGACTACAAAGATGTAAAGGGCATGATAATATGCTTGGAAGTACCTGAGATTGCTGAAGCTCTCAAGAGAATACTCCGCAATGAACAATATCAGAAGGAACTGGGCAGGGCTGGACGAGAGTACGTAATGTCCATGTTCAGTATTGATGCAGCTACTGATATGACAATCAGAGTATATGAGAGGCTGTTGAAGCAACGGGGTCTGAAGAAGAAGGAGAAATGACATATTGCCTGATAGTCAAATGAAAATCTGTTTTGTTTTTGGCACGAGACCAGAAATCATCAAATTATACTCAGTCATGAAGGCAGCTGAAGTCAATAAATTCGTGAGTCCTGTCTTCATCCATACAGGCCAACACTATGACTATGAGATGTCACAGGTGTTTCTTGAGGAGTTGAATCTCCCAAGAATCCATTACTTTCTTGATGTCAAATCTAGCCGCCATGGTGAGCAGACAGCACTGCTGCTCACAGAGATTGAGAAATGCCTCACGCTAGAGAAGCCACGCCTAGTGATTGTGCTTGGTGATACAAATACAACAATGGCAGGTGCACTTGCTGCAGCGAAGCTTCAGATTCCCGTTGTCCATATTGAGGCAGGCTGCAGATCATTTGACCTAAACATGCCAGAGGAGGTCAATAGACTTGTCGTGGATGCCACTTCCAGCATCTTCTTCGCACCATCAGAAGTTGCTGCTCTTAATCTTCTCTTCGAAGGTAAACCCAAAGATAGAGTCTTTCTTGCTGGAAGCACTCTTGCTGATATCGTAAAGGAAACTCGGAAAGTACGGAAATCTATTACGCTCGATCATAAAGAGATTGGTGAATTCGATGTTGTCATGACACTCCATAGACAAGAAAACGTTGACAATGCGAAGCGGTTGAAAGACATCTTAAAGGCACTGGGCAAGATTCAAGGGAAGATTGTGTTTCCAGTTCATCCAAGGACTAGCAAGAGGATCGAGGAATTTTGTCTTCAAAAACTTGTCAAGAAAGCCTCTAATCTTAGACTCATCAAACCTCTGAACTACTTGACGTTCATGAAGATACTCGAGGAGGCCAAGGTCGCAATTACTGACAGCGGAGGAGTACAGGAAGAGGCGATGCTGGTCGGTACGCCCTGCATAACCACACGCGACACCACTGAATGGCCGGAAACGGTCTGGGCAGGGGCGAATTATCTTGCCGGAACGAATGTAGAGAGCATGGTGACTGAGTGCAATAGAATCCTAGGCGAAGACCGTCCTTCATCGTCCATTTTGAAAGCAGAGAGCTTATCCAATGGCGGCGCTGGAGAAAGAATTATTGAAAACCTTGTAAAACTCTGGAAAGAGAACGCATTAGAAACGCCAAAGCCGGATATGACCGGAGGGAGGTATCCACTCCCGTGGATGCTTGATATGGAGAATGACATCGGACAACATATTTGGACAACTCTGACTTTCAATGAGGAAGGGAAGGCAATAGTCGATGTGAAAGAGAGAGGTCATAAGCGAGTGGTGAGAAAGATAGGTTCCTAGGCTTGTATTCCGGATTTACTGGCATAATTCCTCAATGAGAGCTGCATACGCTCTTGCTGTTGCAGCTAGGTCATAGTGCGCCTCAACACGGTTCCTCGCGCGTACTCCAAGCATTCTCGCCTCATCGGGCCTTGACAAAACATGAGTAATGGCTTCCGATATCTCTCGCGGGTCAGCTGGCTCAATCAGAAGCCCCTCTTTTTGATGTTGCACTACCTCAGGGATATTGCCCACTCGTGTAGCAACACATGGTAGTTCCATTGCCATTGCCTCCAACAGGGCACCAGGAGTACCTTCGGTCAAAGAGGGCAATACAAAAACATCACTCGAAGAGAGTAGCTCAGGAATATCCGATCGTTCGCCAAGAATATGCAGATTGTCCGCGATGCCCAAAGACTCCGAGTCGCGCCTCAATGATTCCTGACTGCCTTTCCCAACAAGATAGAAGTGAGCACTTGGAAACCTCTTGATGACAGACGGAATGGCCTGGATAAGGAACTCATGTCCCTTGATACCTTTCCGGAGAGTCCCAACTGTCATAACGACGATTTTTCCATCCATGCCAAAACGGTCCCGCAATTTGCTGCGGTCAAACCTAGATGGCGAGAACAATTCCAAATCTACGCCATTGGAGATCAGAGCTCGATGCTCTTTGCTAACATTGAAATGTCGTGCGTAAGCTTCGTCCATGAAAACAACTCTGTCTGCTTTCCTATACGCATCTGTCTCTATCCTCTTAGCAAATGAATAAAGAAGGGGTTGTGATCTCAAAACAGTTTCGGCCCATGCTCCACTCACGAACTGTATGACCCTGGGCCGGTTCCTTTGTTTGCACAGCTTAGTTGTTAGCAGAGGGTCGGGCGTTATTACTACATCAAACCTCTGCAAGTAGTTGTCCGCAAGAGCGCTGACTCTCTTGTCGAAATAGAGCTGATCCAGAAAGGAAAGGTATACAAACTCAAACAGTTTTCCAAATAGAGAACTCCTCAGACTTGGCAACATTACTGTGGGCAGTGGATTGCTGAAAGCCGAGCGTTGTGGCTTTCTAGGAGTCCTAACAAGTGCGACAATCTCCCATTGCTTCTCTTTTAAGATGATGTTGAAAACACTTGTATACAGAACATCTACTCCACCACGTTCATATGGATACATTGTGCCAAGAATAAGGCACACTTTTCTTTGTGTCAAACGACTGCTATCGCCCCTTTTTTGAGTGTTTTCTTTTCTTTCCTGGGGGGATAGCCAATTGCTAACCCGACAAGATAGCCCATGAGTATTTGGATGTACTCTGCCCGAAAAACCCGTCTGTTCTTGTCCCGTATTCTTCTTACTAAGTTAGCAGGAATCAATATCGTTGTAAGTACGAATGACTTCAGTGCATTTGAGATAGCTCCAGTATTGACAAAACCATGCTTCCGCCATACAATCGCACTCCACTTGGAATAATGATAAGTTCGCCGTATGTTTGTGCTTTCGTATACTGTATAGAATGTAGTCACGTTCCTGAGAAGATGATAATCTGTGACCCGAGCAATGCGTAGATGAAAATCATAGTCCTCAATCCATAGGAGCTTCCCATCGAATCCTCCAACTCGTCTGATCAGACTTGTTTGATACATTGTTGAAGACATGGCAATGGGATTGCTGCTTTTCAGAGTTTCATAGTCAACAACTTCTCCGATTCCAGAGGGCTCGTGTTTCAATATCTTTCCATCAGTATGGACCTTGCACACCAATCCACAAGCAGCTCCTGTTTTAGATACAGACTGGAATAGGTTTTCCAATGCAGTATCCAAATACCAATCATCACCATCAATGAATGCAACGTATTCCGATTCCACTACGCTAAGAGCAGCCTGTCGAGCTGCACCGACTCCCTCGCCCGGGCCATTAATCAACACGAAGAGAGAGGGATGACTCTCACAATAACTCATAACAACAGCAAGTGTATTGTCACTGCTTACATCATAGACCACAATGATTCTTTCAGGCTGCAGTGTCTGACGTAAAATGGAATCGAATGTTCTTCCAAGAGTCTTACCACAATTCATTACAGGAACAACTACTGCGATAGATGTCTGCTTGGAATTCACGAAGCCTCACAACTGTGTTTTTTTTCTCTTCCTTATTCAGGTGATAATGACATTTGCACTCGAATGACTCCCTCACAAGATAATACTACCTATCTTGATTTTGACCTGCATCAATATGCACTTTTTCTTACGTACGCTTAGACAGTATGTAATTCTCATGTTTTGTCTAGATTCCGGGAGGTGTCAAATCGCTTCTCGCGTTTTTGTTTCGAGTGTTTTTGATTTATCTTGGGAAGAGTGAACCAATGGAATAGTTCGTGAGCAAGTCTATAGTGATAGTCAATGATCTTGAAACCAATAGCTCTGCAAGATTCAGAGAATCCTGCCTTGATAGAAAGTATCGATCCATCTAATTGGAGTTGCGTCGTTCGATATCCCGGCGAATTTGAAATCTGAGAATACCTGCGGGTAGTAGTACTCCATTAGTTTCTGAGAAGTTTGTTTCTACAGCTTCACGATTCACGTATCGCAGAGCAAGTACTGAATACACTAGATCAACAAATGCAATGCCTATTGGGAGAGTCTTACCATCGTTCAGGAGGGCCTTCACATTATCTAGATGCCGATTTCGACTTCCGGTGCTCCGAACCATATCAGGACTGAAATGAACACCGATTACTTCTTCAAACAGGTTTGCCATCTCAGCTAGTATTTTGCCCGGATCGCATCCTGTTTCGACGACATGCCAATCGCGGTGTGGTTCGGACTGCAGACCTAGAAGGATATAATTCTGAAACCACTCGATACCAGCGAACTTCCATTCATCCTCAGCGCTAATGCCACAAGCAAGCTCTCGAAGGCGGTTCCCACAGCCAGTCCAAAAGGTTGGCACCTCAGTATCACCAATTTCCTTGACCCTATTTCAGATTATCTTGGCATGATAACTTGTGTTCACACGTTGGAAAGGAGGTAATCTACGGATTTTGATGCCTATCTTTGATGTAATGAACAAGCGAATCGGCGGGCGACGCCACCAGGATTATTGAATTATAAAGAACTCGTCCAGTGACATCGTGTCTCAACCTTGTCAGGCCTATTGACACTAGACATTGATTTGGAAGTCAATAATTGGAATCTCAAGACCTACTCAATTCAGGGTGTTTCCGTGACACTTTTCAAGATTTCCAATGAAAGAGGTCATTTTTCAGCATCGTAGAACTTGAAGTGGCAATTTACGGTGTTTCAACCTCAAAACTCGTTTTCAACTTGTCTGATTTATCATCATGCATTCGAGTGAATACTCGTGTGAGAGTCCGTGTCAGTGGCTGAGCCAATCGAACGGGAAGGAACGATGCGGCTTTTTGGATTTCGTTCGATGTCACAAGTCCGAGAAGACGTATTGAAATGATATAGATCAGTATGAACATAGTGGCTATACTAGCAAGTTCGACCATCGGATCTAACCGAAGGTAATGAATCAATACTGCTGGAATAACCGTCGCAAATGACACCACTGTTATTGGTAGGATTTGACGAATCCCTAGACTGATCGCAATCTCTTTTCTGATCCATAGAGCATTCATGAGAGCGGCAAAGAAACCAGATGAAGCATATCCAATAACCACGAAAACCAGACCATAGTCGACGAATATGAACATTAGAACTCCACCTGCAATGGCTGAAACGATAGAACTGGACAAGACTTGTTTCGTTTTCGCTAAGGCACTAAGAACTGAAGCATATGGTCTGAGGAGGAGGAAAAAGAAAAGCTGTATCATAAGCACTGCAAAGTATTTGTAAGACCAGTAATATGCTGGGAAGAGCATCTCAAATACGGCAGGAGCGATTATTGTAGCACCCACAATGAGAGGAAGAAAGAGAAAGAAAGACATTCTCATCGTCCACCTGACCTCATTCTCAAGTGCTTGAGTTCCTCCCTGCCCAACAGCCCTTGAGTAATGGGGGCCGATAGCGTTATGGAAGCCAAGAGTGAGGGCACTAATGAATGTCGTGAGTCTCACAGCAAAACCGTACAAACCAAGCTCATTCTGATCGACATAATTCTGGAATATGCTACGAATAAGTAGCTCATTGAATATGTACGCAAAAAGGAATGCGATGATTGCAGGGTACGCAAACTCAATCAAAGGCCTCATCGGATGAAGAGAACCACGCAAGGTCCAGATTCTTCTAACTGCCAAGGTAAGAAAAATGGAGATTACTATGCCCAACAGAGCCCATTTAAGAATCAGTGCACGTATACCCCACCCTAGGAGGATGAGGACAATTACAGGACCTTGACTCAATAAGCTTCCGAGAAATTGACCTATTCCCAACTTCTCAAACTGTTGAAGTCCAGAGGACATGCTCACTGCAAAGGAGGAGAGGCTCATGCACATGACCCCTATGCTGAATATCAGAACATCGACGACAGTATAACTTGAACCAATCCCTACAGCTGTGAAGACATAGGGCGTTATCAGAAAAGAGATGATTCCGCTTAGCGGAACTAGAAACAATGAGAGGACAGTAGCGGATTTTGCGAGCTGCTCAATTGTATCAGAGTCATTAGCACCTTTTGCTACTGCCACATAACGGCCAATGGCAGAAGGAAGTTGAAAAGGGATAATCGTTATGAAGAATGATGTTAAGACATTGAACCATTCGAACACAGCATACTCTTCGGGAAGAATGTACACTCCTATGATGACGGTGATGATAAATCCCAGTACTAGTGACGCTACGGGACTCAATGTCAGGAAGACACCACCTCGAATCACTCTCTGCTTGTCACCTATACTGGAAGAGTCAATCATGGAGTCGGCCATTTAATCCCACCAGGGCACCTCGAAGTTTGGTCTTTTTTGGTAGCTCGTAGGAGGTCTTTATAGACACACCTATCACTCTTATCCTTTCAACAATTTCCATTGTATCAAGAATGAGCTAATTCTCTCAAACGACTTTCGATGAACAACAACTATAAGAATAATCACCTACTGGAGGTTTACTACGAGGATCTTCCGCATCAAGTGTGCCTCCTATGAGCGCTATCCCCAGTACACGGCAGAGTTGGCTCGGGAGCTTCGAAAATCTGTTGAGACTGATGTGTTCTTCAAGGCCAAATCTAAGGCCTACAGGTTTCCCAACTGCACATGAATGACGGGTTCTCCTGGTTCTCCTAGTTACAAAAGACCCTCCACAATGTCGGGGCTATTTCGCCAGATCCTTCGTTTGAGAGCTTATGATTTGGTACATGTCAATTCATCTAAGCAGCCCATAAGTGCATACCTTGCTCGCAAGCTCTATGGAACAAAAAACATTAGACGAACCACGGTCAAATCCGATTGAATTTGGCAGACACACGAGAATCTGACCAAAAAGAGCACCAAATGTTGCCTAGAATCGCGAGGAAAGCACGAACATTTGTGACAGTCTCGCACCTCATAGCCAAGCTCCTCTTCGAGCGTCATGGTATGAAACCACTTGTGATTCACCATGGTGTTGATGTCGATAGATTCAACCTGCGGATGAATGGTGATTCTGTTCGCAATGAGTTTTCGAAGTCAGAAAAGATCATACTGTCAGTAATTAGGCTGCACGATGACAAAGATCCCTTCACTTTACTTGGACCCGCTACTACTGTCTGTAAGAAACATGATGTCAGATTCGTAATCATAGGAGATGGTCCTCTTGTCAGCAGTGCAAGACTGTTTGTCATAAAGAACAATCTTGGTTCGAAAGTCCATATTGTACCATACGTCAGCTGGCACGACATAAACACCTATTATGCAGCTTGCGATCTATTTGTGATGCCATCACTGGACGAGGCATTTGGCATGGTAGTCACTGAGGCAGCAGCTTGTGGAAAGTCGGTAATCGTTTCGGAATTTGGCGCTTTCCCCGAAATCCTTGGAAATGGAGGATGTTTCTTTGAACCAAGGAGAGCTAAAGAGCTAGCAGACAGGATATCACAACTATTGACAAATGCAGAAGAACGAGATGAAGTGGCTTCCAATGGCTATCGGCGTATGATTGACAACTTCAGGTGAGAAATCGCAGCTCACAGGTATCTGAAACTATATCATCTCTCAGAGCAATGGGTTATCTCTCGCCGCTTGACATTAGTGAAACCTATCTCTCTTGCTTAAGAATCAAAACCCTTACATGAACAGATAGAATGTCACGCGAGAGTTGCATGAGTTGTAAAGTGACGGAAAATCACAAGAGATAATTCCTCAACGGCCTCACATCACATGGCAAAGGAAGAGGAAGAGATGGAAACGCTCACTGAAGTCATCATGCTATTACTGCTAATGGGGATAGGAGCCCTCCTCAGGTATATCCCGCATGTGAGATACAAGTATCCAAGTACTCCTGACACATTCTACTTCATGAACAAGTTCAAGGATCCTGACTACGAATCAGAACAGGACTACCATTATCCGAAATTTCTCTACCAGTTATTCAGATTCTTCCTACGCAGCAAACAGGAAATTCCGGTCCGCACTATTAACAAGGTGACACCTCTCTTTGACCTTCTCACTGCAATCCTTCTCTATGCATTCCTTCGACCTTCTTTCGGTGTAGAAACATCACTTGTGGCCATGCTGCTTTTCCTTGTCACTCCTTTTACTGTGAAACATGGCGTCAGTCTGTCAAGTCGTCCATTTGGCCTGATGCTTTTCACGGTCTCCCTTCTGTGCCTGACTTTGCCAGTTCCTCTTAACTGGATAGCAGTACTTCCGATGGCACTCGTTATGCTTTCTCACAAATTGTCGACCCAGACCTTGTACATTGTTTGCCTTACATTTGCGCTTCTAGACTTGCAGGTAGTGTTGATTCTATTTGCTGCAGTTCTGACTGCATTAATAGTCTCTAAAGCCGACTATATTCGGATTTTTAGCAGTCACATGGCTCTGATTTGGAAGTACCTGCGGCAAGGGCATTATCCAAATCAGAGATTGGAGGGACTCCTTCTTACTCCAACTGTGGCAGGTTTTGCCATCTATGCTGGAATTCTTTGGTTGCAGAATATCCTTATGTTTCCAGTCAGCCTAGGACCTTTAGTGATATTTCAGATCACCGTCATAGAGCCTTATACTGAACTTCTCTTCTTGAGCTGGGGCATAGTATGTCTTTTACTTCTAATCTTCTGGATAGCCGGTGAGTCTTTCAGACATCTATATCTTGCTGCAGCACCATTCGCCTTTTTTTCCGCCCGTATCCTTCAGAACGGCACAATATTCACAATTCTCATCTCTCTTTTGGCAGTCGGTTCATTTGGAGTATCGTTATACTTCTCTATACACTATGAGCACTTGGATAATGAATTCGTTGCGATGCTTCATCGCCTCAAAGAATTACCTGAGCCCGTGAGATTCATTGTTCCCTATAGACTACTTAGAGCTGCAGAATATTTCTCAGATAAGAGAGGGGTATCATTATACTTCCCTGAACTCAGCGAGGAGGCTCTTTCGAAGCGCCTTGATGAGGAGGGCTCGACCCATGCTGTCATAAACACCCAGAACCGTGAGAGGTTCCCGAGCTGGAAGGAAATCAGTCATGACGGGGACTGGTTCATGCTAGAACGAGAGTGATCCAGTAGATGCGATTTGTAGACACTCACTGTCACCTGGAGCAGGCTGAGTTCGAGTCCGATAGGGAAGAGGTGATTAGGAGAGCGGCAGAGCAGGAAATCGTAATCATTACTTCAGCGATATCCACCGAGAACTATGAAAGAAATTTGCTTATTGCACAGAACCATGAGAACGTGTATGCATCACTGGGTCTAGACCCCATGTTCCACACTCAGGTAGAGAAGGCGGCACAAGGGATACATGATCATAGTTCTGAAATCATAGCTATTGGAGAAACTGGACTCGACCATTATCGAGAGAGAGACCACGCTGAGAGACTGAAGCAAGAAACTGCATTTGTCAAGATGATTGGTCTCTCTAAGGAACTTGGTCTTCCAATTCAAGTTCACTCACGATCTGCAGGTGCCGCAGCTCTATTAGTGCTTCAGAAGAATGATGCACAGAGCGTACATATGCATGCATTCGACGGAAAGGCAGGTCTGGCTCGAAATAGTTCAAAAAATCTTGGCTACTACTTCTCGATTCCAACATCAGTTGTGCGTTCTCCCCAAAAGAGGAAGCTCGTCAAAGCAGTTGCACTAGACCGATTGTTACTGGAAACCGACAGTCCCGTCCTAAGTCCAAATAGAGAAGTCAGAAATGAGCCCTCAAACCTCCCAATAGCCCTCAGAAACGTCGCATCAATACTGGGAAGAGATGTAGAAGAGATGCGTGAGATTATCCTTGAAAACACCCTCCGCTTGTACACAGGAATCGGCGAGACGTGATACAATCGACAAACACATACGGTACCAGTCTTAGCTCGGCAATGTTCATGACTAACGTGTTTTTGCAGGAAGGAGAAGAAGATCCGAGTGCAGCAGGCCACAGGAAAACAACATAACTAGTGTACATAGGTCCGTTTTTATTGCCGCTGAATTCTCTCAGAAACACGAATAAGATTGTAGATGCGCGGAGCAACCATTCCAATGTGGTTATCAACGATTCTCCTCATCGGCTTTTCTTTCTGCATCTGGGTGTTTACAGTATTATCACTACAAAAACAACTTCGCTTTGCAACATTATTATTCGACTTGCTTCCCTACTATCCAATATTGGAACTATCAGCAGCACTCTGTTTCACTATCGGACTGTATCTTTGGCTACCATTATCATATGTGGCACTTGTCGGTAGCATAGGATGGGCGGTAACTCTCCTATTGATGTATCACTTCATAAAATGGGGAAAGGGATACAGCCTTGATCAATATCGATTTTTCTTGAGGACAATCAAAGACGAGAGGTATGATACACTCCTCTTCAATGACCACATAGATGGTGATTTCAAAAAGAATAAGGTGAATGTCTTATTGAGGCACGATGTTGATATTTCGCTGTTTCGCGCTAGAAGAATGTATGAAATCGAGAAGGAGCAGGGAATCAGGTCGACTTACTTCTTTCGTATGCATGCGGAGAAGTACAGCCACGAAGAAGCGATTCCACTGATTAGGCAACTTCACGTCGATGGATTTGGCATCGGTATGCATTATGACATGCTCTCATTCACAAAAGGGGACAAAGAGAAAGCAATTGCATTGTTTAGAGAGGACCTAGTAAGACTTCGAGAAATCGCAACAACGCATATTGTGTGTCCTCATGGACATAGAAAATATAAGAATCGTGAGATTTGGTCAGAATTGGATCGTGAGTCACTTCAGGTTTGGTCAGCCTATGATATGAAGTATGACTTTTACATCAGCGATGCAGGCGGCGGGAGAATAATTGATTCACAGGGCCGACATATTCTTGGAAGAGTAGATGAGGCGAAACTAGGTCAAGTTGTGCAAGTGCTAATTCATCCGGATTGGTGGTTCTAGCAGAAATCAGAAGAGCATATTGCTTTGCGAATCCCTCGGTAGATCGTATTTCAAGAGAGATATTTCAAGATGACCATCCAGATCTTAGTCTAGGTTTGGTGAAGAAGAGGTAGAAGAGGAACGAGCCCGGGAATCTGCGCATGGGACTTGGATGGGTCAGGAAAGTCGTATGGAGATGGGGAGAGATTAATGAAACTCTACAATGAAGCATTCTTTGTCTATACTCAAGTGTTAAAATCAGGTGATATGATTCATAAGAACGCACCAACTGAGAACGGGTAGATCTATGATGAAGCCGGGAATCGAGGAACAAATCAGAAAGATGGTGAAGGCCACAACAAGCGAGGCAGCGATAGATGAGTGGAAAGATGCCTCGGACAATCAGGATGCGCCTCTATACAACTATAGAGGAGATCATGTCGAGCAAGTTGTTCAACTGGCTAAACATCTTGCCTCAAAAACAGATGCCGACATGGAAGTGGTCATTCTTGCTGCTTGGTTTCATGATTATGCCAAGCCAGGTCTGGGAGGAGCATCAATAAGAGATCATGGAGCAGCAAGCGCAGAGTTAGCAGAAGAGTGGCTCATCAAGAATGGATTCGGTTCCCCGACTGTAATCAGAGTCCGTGATGCCATAAAGAAACATGTTGGCCTCACATTAGAAAAGCCAATCGAGCCAATTGAGGCGCAGATAATATGGGAGGCGGACAAGATCCACAAACTAGGATTGATTGGGCTATTGCAGTACATATTGAATGGAATTCGGATTCAACCCGGCAACGGTCTCGGGGATTTTCACCGTCAGCTGATTGAGTTTCTCCCACTGGCATCAAAGATTGCAGAGAGCGTGTCTACGCCAAGGGGGAAGACACTCGCCTATGAGAGGCTAAGGACACTGCAGAATCTTGTAAGAATACTTGGAATAGAGCTGAACATAGATGGGCAGGAGCCTAGATAAGATGAAAGAAGAAATCAGAACAGCAGGGATCATAGCCATAGGTAACGAGGTCTTGGATGGGCTTGTCCCCGATACCAACTCAAACTGGATAGAACTTAGGCTTGTCGGACTCGGATTACAGACTAAGAGGCTCGTATCTGTGAGAGATGATCTATATGAGATTGGACAGGCCTTGGCGTTTGTGAGAGATGCGTGTGACATTGTCATAACCTCAGGAGGTCTCGGGCCAACCCATGATGATATGACACTGAGGGCAATCGCCAAAGCACTAAAAAGAAGAATAGTAGAGAGTCCGGAAGCACTGACCATTGTAAAACGGCAATATCAGACTCTGTTCGAAAGAGGCATTGTGAATTCACCAGACATAACCGACGCTAGAATCAAGATGGCACAGATTCCAGAGGGATCAATTCCACTCGATAACAGAGCTGGAGGTGCACCAGGAGTAATGATCCAGGAGGAGGACTTGGTTGTTTTCTGCTTGCCAGGTGTTCCAAGTGAGTTGAAGTTCATCTTCGAAGATTCGATAGTCCCTTGGATCAAAGAGAGGGTCAGATGGAAATTTCACGAGCAGGTCGTTGAGTTCGGGATGCATGATGAGTCTATGTTCGCACCAGCCATCGATGTCACCATGAAGAAGCACCCTGGTGTATATGTCAAATCCATGCCAAAGACGTATGGGACTTCAAGAAACCTCAGGGTATGGGTTTCGATGGGGAGTGAGAATCTTGAAGAAGCAAAGAGGCGCGTTGGAGAGACAATAAAGGAGTTGGAGAAGGTCACGGGACTCACAGCAAAACCCGTCGCAGAGTAGTCCCGTTACATCCGATAGATATATTCATTCGTTTAGATGACAATGGAAGCTGGAGAGCGCACTGCTTGCAGGTTGAATTCGCTATCGTGTTGGAGGACATCATTGTCTTCTTCATAGCTGTGATTTATGCTGTCATCATTCTCGTAATTGCGGATCTTGGTCGGAGAAAGATGCATCTTGGGTCCGACTTCACACGGAAGACTGTACATCTATTCGCAGGTGCTGCAATCTGGACTGTCCCCTATTATCCTCATGCATGGGTCGCCACTTTCGTTGCCCTCACCTTCGTGGTCATGCTCGGGCTGGCAAATACTGACAGATTTGGTCGGTTCTTTGCAGCAATGGCAAGGCCAGAGGACTTGGAACATGGAAGTGTGCGGGGCCCGTTCTGGTATGCAGTATCCATCACAATTCTTACAGCAGTATTCACATTCACAGGTTATCAAGAAGCCTACTTTCTGGCTGGTGCCGCCATAATGATCATGATGTTGGGCGATGGTATGAGCGCACCAATCGGAATGAAATATGGAGCAAGACATACGAAGGTGATATTCGGTTCAAAGAGAAGTATCGAGGGCTGCCTTGGCCTCTTCATCTTCGGATTCATCGGAGCGATGATTGCTTTCTGGTGGTTTGGTATCTACAGTGATCCTATATTCACGTCGTCTGCGGGCTATCTCAATATGCTGCTATTAGCATTAGTTGGAGCACTCACAGGTACAATTGTTGAACTCTTCAGTCCCAAAGGCACGGATAATGTCACGTTGCCAATGATAACCTGCCTAGTAATGCTCCTGGTTGCAATGCAGATGGGACTGCTAGTATTCTAGAATATGCTCAACAATGAGCACGGTACGAAAGCGTTGAGTTCTGTAAGAACTGCCTCGTGACTGGAAGTGGTTAACAGAACATAGACATTGTGCATTCACTTCATTGAAGAGGGAACTGCATGCCAAGGCTGACTTGCATGTCCCTATCTAGCATGCAATTACGACTGGCAAGAGCAACATACTCGGCACCCTCTTTCCGTTCAGGTCTCTTCAAAGAAGCTGCGCGCAGTCCCCTTGAAACGCGATAGAGCAGAATCAGTCACATCATTGCCGGAAGCATCGACAACATACCACGTATTCTTCTTGATACTCTGGGCGAACGGCCAGTCACCCAACAATGCTTCTCTGACAGTGACATTCTCCTTACCATATATGAGCACTTCAGACTTGGAGTCCTCATGGAGAATGACGCGTGTATAGAGGTCATCAGGAGGCTTGCTTGGCTGCATATCGCGGTGACGTGGCGTGACCCATGATGTATCGAAGCATATCAGAGTGGGTGCAATGATCGCAGTGAATACCACAAACAGGAAGAAACCTGTGAGTACTACGAAGCCAGGATCAACATCAATCACTTCATGTCTAGCCTGCTCTGTATAATAGATAGTCAGTATGAAGATAATGGCACCGATTAGTAGCAACAGCCCGGCACCTTTCATGAAATAGCGGTTATTTGGACGAATTCTCCCGACCCGAGAATGGATTGCTTATGAAGGGCTAAGAACCTTGTCAGGAGTCGGGAGTCTACTGCGGAGGTCTTAATCTGTATCAGACACCACGGGCAACTAGGCGATAATAGTAAGAAGTTCCTGCTGTGTCACTCGTACGCTCAATACGCAATACCTGTCCAGGTACGGCGCCAAGAACCCGGACAGCTGGATCGTCGTGACTGATGCGAGGAAGTTGAGTCTTTGTAATCTTGTAGTGATTTAGTACAAGGTTGATCTCTTCCTCAGATGCAATTGAATGAGGCGGGACAAGTTCGTGCTCAAATAGGTCAAAGGATGCATAGCCGCCCTCGACTAATTCCACCTTCGCGGAGCTGGCCTCTTTCTTGGCAGCAGGGGTGAAACGCAGCCCGCCCACAAGCATGCCCCGTTGAGCTTCGACTTCCTCCATTTTGCTTGCAATCTCTTTCACAAAGGCAATACCAATGACCTTTGGCTCCTTGAGAATCCACACAACGTACCGAGATATCTTCTCGGCCTCTCCCTTCGTCGGATACATCACATACTTATCTTCGTACTCAAAGAGCTCAGTGGTCTTGTAGGCACGAAGATTCAGAAGGCCCCTAGTCTTGACAACATGATTAGGCAATTCGAACATAGAAGGATACCCCGAGGACTTTGATTGGCCCCGCTGCAGAAGATATAAACATTGTCAAGTGTTCGGCTCTCTGAATAATGCAAGAACTCTAGCGTATTAGAATGACTCACAAAGGGTGATGACTATTGCGAGTCTCCCAATCTATTTGCCCACTGGAGTTTCATGGATGGAAATGCTGTACAAGGACCCCTGTATCAATGTTCAAAATCCCACTTTGCAGCTACCCATTCTGATAGCTCAATTACTCTTACGCATATTTGCTTTTATCTTTTGAAAACACATACAAGAGATTACCGCTTTCCAGTTGGTGCTTCTCAATAAGTGTCCAATACGTAAGCATTTCAATTGGCATTGGCCGTGCGTGCATGTGTGGTTCGGGATTACGTACTTCGGGAATATTAGTAATAACCAACCATTTTGCGTCTTGAGTATCGAGTCGTTTCAATAGCTCAAAAAAATCGCTTTTCTTCAAATGGAATAAGACATCTAGACACAGCACAACATCTACAGGGATATTCTCCAGATTCTGACCGTTACTTCGTATGAACTTCTTAGTGGGGTATTTTTGCCTGTTTTTGCGGATTATTTCATCGGAAACATCTGCACCTATATAGTCCTCAGGTATCGCTCGACCTTCCCAAAAACTGAGATCGCCGCACCCAATATCAAGGACACGGAGTCCAGTCATATCCACATATTGATTAATAATATCCCACTTTTCTGATCTCTCTTGACCGATACTTCCTTTTCCGGAGGTCCCCCCAACCTTATACCTCTTGTTCCAGTATGAACGCGGTTCGTACATTACTCGCCAAAGTCTGTTTCTGAAGGTTCTAGCTATTACTCGCAATCTCGCAGTCAATGAATGTTCCTCCTAGCCTATATTGATTTTGTCACCATTTCTGCAATTTATTAATATATCCATAACTCTGGCTCTGTAGAATAATACATGAATTCAGAGGCAAGGGAACCAAGCCAAATAATCCATGTTCCATCACGCATCATATGATGCGACAAAGACTCGTCGCTATCACTCTTTCCTCGCTGAGCTTATCAGTAGACCAATCACATCAAGGGCAATATTCCCATCATATTCAGAAGTCAAAGTCGTCAATCATCCTCATAGAGCCGCATGGGTTGTCCGCAACACACCAAGGTCCCCACTCCGGATTTCTTCACTTCAATGACTTGTTGACAGATATCACAGACATAAATGCCGCCTTGTTTACCCATGTTTCATTTCTCCGAATCTCTCATTGAAAACCATAATCCTATCCCGTTTTTATGGATTTCTGACCTACTTGATAGCTTTATTATGCTAATGAGTATCCCAGAAACGCCTAATAGTAGATGGGGCGAAGATACAAATACTTCGATTGCGCAGAGGCAGATTGACAGGCAAGAGGCGATATGCGTGGCCGGACTAACAAAGGGAATGATTGCAGATGTCCACCGGAAGAAGGAGATTCGACTTCCAGCTGATTTCTTTCAAAACGAAGCCTTACAGGGTCTGAAGGCTGCGATGGTGATCTACTTCGAGAGATCTGGTGAGATTCGGCTGATTCCTATGACGAAAGAAGGCGGAGCTCGAGTACGACTCGAGGTTGAAAAGGTCAACCCAGCACTCATGCAGACAATGACTCAGCTCTTTAAGCACCATGACCTCAAAGTGCTGTTCACAACAGGTTTCTGTTTTGAGGAAAACAGATGCATCTATGAGGTATACTTCTCCGCTGACGATATTAGAGCCAAGGAGCCTGATATTCGAAAGACCATCAATAGCATTCCAGGTCTCTATGAAAGCGAATTTGAAATCCTTGAAATGGGCCAGGAATGGTAACAGGCACCTCGGAAGTCTCGCTGTCAGAGATTCGCAATAGACTTACTTGACGACCTGTAGTGCAACATTCTCTTTCACATTTGTTTCGACAACTTTCAGCTTTACCTTGAGCAGAGACTCCAGATAGCCACGTATGAAAGGTGCCGGATAGAATGGACTACTAATCACGACTAGACCCTGTTCAGTATGTGATATTGATCCCCACCCATTGTCCTGTAACAGACCCAGAACCAGATCTCGGCTACCGACTTTCCCGGGGTCCTCTCCGTGAATCAATCGGACAACGTCAGCAACAGGTGATTGAGCACCAGCAGTGAGCCCCAATTCGTATTGGTCAGAGGGAGTAAGTTTAGAGAAGAAGAGAGAGGATATTGCTTCTGATTCAAGAACTGCTCTTGAGGTGTTGACGTAGATGCCTCGCTCATTCCACTTATGCACTGTAAAATCAAGGAACCAACGGACTGAGTCCTCAATCATCTGAGCCCGAGACCGACCAGCTCGATCCTTGACAAGGTCATCAATATGATTCACTAGGGACTGAGTCATTGTAACACTGATAATCTTCTTCTTCAGAAGTTCGTTTATTTCTTCGAGTCGTGCCTTCTCACTTTTCGGAAGCTCGGCTGAATCATCGTTCTTGTCCTTACGAATCTTCTTGAGCTTCGCCTCCAATTCTGTCTTTTCTCTCAACAGCAACGATTCCTCGAACCTAAGCGACAAAGGTAAGGTTACCTCCCAGTATTAGACTATCAGCAAGTACTATCAAGTCTATTAGATTGTATTCGAATTTAGTAGATTGCATGCAGACCTACTATATGAATTCTTTGGGATATCATCCGGGTCGATATCAGACCTGTTCAGCAGCCACCTAGAAACAGCAACAGACCTCGTTGTGTTCAAACTGATGAGCCTGCATTAGTCATGGAAAGATTCATTGGGGCTGAGGGTACAGAACGGGAGATGATCGATGGCTTACTGTGAACTCTGGCTAGAATCGATGAGAGGCATGTCCGCGTTTCGTGTAGCACTTCTGGCACCGGAAGGATTCGATCTACCAAATGGCTTCTCTCTTGCTGAAGTTCAGAAGAGTCGTAAGAAGAAGCTGTATGTGTCGGAATGCATAGTCGGAATCAAGGCTGCAAAGAAAAGAATCGAGGCGGCAGCACAATTCTACAGTGATCGCAAACTGAAGTTCTTGTTCTTTAGAGAAATTAGAAAGCCGACAGAATAGGATTAAAAAAAGAAAGGTAAGAGGGGTTTGACCCCTCTATAGCTCAAGGCCAGGGTCCGATACTGAGCAATGACGGATTGAGTATGATAATCACGCCAACTGCAATAGCTGCAAGTCCAACAATGACACTCACCGGTACGGACGCGAATATCTTGCCTATCAGCTCGAGTATCTTGATGATTAGTCCGCCTAGGACATATGCAACGCAGAATATAATGAACCCAATGACTAGCATGCCTTTACCAGATGTTAGCCAGGCAACGTAGGTGCCAATCACCGGAGTTGAAATATAAGGAATCAAGAATCCGTGAATTGTTATAACTCCGAAGATGGCAATTGCCACGGCGAACAGCAAGGCGAGCGGGAATTTTGAGAGCACTCTCATGACCAGTGAGAATCCCATCAGGATCAGCACACCGGCCACAATTGTTGCCCCAGGCTGGACTGTCCAAACAACGTATCCAACGAAGATATCCAAGATACCCACAAAAAAGCCCAGATAAGTTCCAATCGCTACTAGAAAGTCAAAGATCGAACCCAGAATTGGGACAGGATCTGTTATGTTTTCCAGAAGCCATATTGCCAAAAGACCTCCTGACAGTATGAGCACCCACGCAAGAATCCAGTCATCCTGGAAATAGGCCATAATCTCAGGAAGCGTCCAATCAAGAAATGGGATTTGAAGCATATTAACACCTCATCCTAACTAAACTCGCATTACATCTAGCTGCAAATAAACTCTGCTACACTAGAGTCAAGCCCATTAGTCCAGAAGAGAAGGCAAAGGCAATCCAAAATACCAGCCCACAGACTGTGGCCATTAGAACTGGGCGTGAACCACTAACCATTCGAGTGTTCTGGTAGCCCATCGAAACGGCCGTGATTCCAAGGGTGATAAGGAGAGGAGCAATGTCAATTGCTGAGAGGGACCCAAGTGACCATGTCGGCCCTTGGGTCAGAAGAGAGCCTATGAAGAGGAAGGGAGCTAGTGAAGCAAGCATACCTAGCACCGCAACACTCGTCAAGGTCAGCAAGTAGACCTTCATTCTCTGAGCGGCAATTATACTGTCTCTCTCTTTAGCTATAGCAGACCTCTTGATGAGACGGGCAGCAATCCTTGAAATCCTTTCTCCAGAATCCTGAGTTGAGGTCTCGCACATCAATGCAATCATCTTGAACATCTGTGAAACTCTCTGACCAAGAGCAGCCTCCGATGCAATGTTCATGGCCTCAGAAATGCTGAGATGCTTCTGATAGACAGCATTGACAGCAAGATCCACTAGTTTCTGCAATGCCGGCTCCAGATCACCGCGGACCGCCGGCAATGCGACCTCCAATGAATCACCTGATGTGAGACGTTGCCCTAGAAGGATCAGAAAACTCAGGAATTCGTCATACTCACCGATTATGTCCTTCTGCGTGGGTGGAAGTAGAGAGTCATCTTTAGGTCTATCAAAGTAGGCCGAAAACTGCCGTGAGAACCGATTCCTAAGTAGAGCATTGAAAAAGATGAAGAATGGCACAGCCAAGAGAACAGCAAGGTGAGTTGCGTATCCTCCGAGGGATATTGCCAGAGTGAACATAATAGGGAAGTAAGTCACCAGGGCGGCCACTATCAAGAGCCTGCTCTCTAGTTCCAAGTTCTTCTGCCTGAGCGCAAGGTCGGCCTCAAAAGACTCCCCCGAAATCTCGTCCAGAAGATCAGTCTTCCTCTCAAGCGATGCAACAATTGTCGTGAAATAGCGCCTAATGTCGTCCGAAGGTTGGTCTTTCGCAAAGTCCATCAGGCATGTTTCAGGGGGCACGCCTTCAGCAATTCGACCGAGTATGTGCCGGAATGCCTTCGACAGGTATGGATGATTGGACTGCGCCACCATCTCAATCGCATCAAAGACTGTACCATGGGTCTGGAAGACCAGTATGAACTGCTCAAAGACAATATCGGCCTCCTCAGAGAGCCCAAGCCTATAGCTATTCATCATCGAAACAGGGTATGAGATGACAACATAATAGATCACAGCCGCCAACATTGCCGAGAGAGGGATGGCGATGAGAATATCTAGTCCCAGTAGTAGCAGTGTCATGACTGCCCCGAAGAATGTCACTGTGGTCGAGAGATAGGCTGCAGAAACGACGCCCTGTACGGTCACTGTCATAAGTGGAAGGAGAAAACGTACCGCCCTTGCGAGCTCTCTGTCATCAGTCTTCCTAGTAATCTTTGAGAAGGGGGGGATCTTTGAGCTGTAATGACATAGGCGCTCGTATAACACGGTTCAAGTCCTCTACTGGCAGAGTCATCTCTGCTTCTCTTAAATTCCCCGATGAGATACTCGGTACAAAAAAGGGAGGGATGTCCCGTGGACTTCATTGAGCAGAAATCCAGGGGACACTTACGCGCAACTACTATCGTCTGCGAATGATGTAGACAAGTACCAGTACGCCCACGGCGACAAGAAGGAGGACAACAACTCCACCACCACCGCCGCCAGCAGCGAGATTCGTATATGCAGTGTATACAGGGTCCTGCTGGATACGAAGTGAATTCCACTCTGGGAATGTGACAGCATACCACCAGTTGCTATTGTGGAAGGCAGTGCCAGCAACAGCGTGAGAGGCCATGTCGCCCACGGAAGTATACACTGACCTGATCTGGGCAGATAGTCCATATGCCATGTGTGCGAATATCCAGGCAGACAGAGGAGCCTGCCAGGCAACAAGGAGGAGATCGCTCAGACGTGCCCCGAGTAGAGTATTGAGCGCAGTCTCATTGTCAGAAACTGTCATCCCGGTTGTTTCATTGATGAGAGCATAGTTCCTTCCTAGACCTATGTCAAAGGCACGTTCATCATCACTTCCAACTCTGATGCTGATGTCCTCGTCTAGAGGCATTGTACTAGTCGGTGGAGTCAAGACAGTTCCTGTTTCAGTCGCCACCGTGTACTGAGAGGTGAAGATTGACAGGTAGTGTACGGCTGAGATTTCCATAGAATCGGTAATGATTTCCGTTGGTGCGGTTTCGTTACCCCAGAACTTCATCTTATTGACCTGACCCAGGGTGTATAGGGTTTCAGCATTGACTTCCCCAGTTTCGCCAATGGTAATATCATATTGAATTACGAGCTCGCTGATCAGGACTGTCAGAATAGGCAGGGCCAATGAGATCCAGAATCCCAAGGGATTGTTGGCATCGACCACACGACAGGTTAAGTTGTAGTATCGCATTCCAAAGCGATAGTGACCGTCACTGATTTTTGTCGCAGGGATTGGATCTACGACTGGCGTGTATTCAGGCCAGGTGTTATCTGAAGCCAAAGGCACAATGTACCACGCCGGTTCATTTCCTACGTCAGGCAGGTCATTACTGCCGTACGTTTCATTATGTACCAGCAGGAATGCAAATATGGCGCCGATGAAGACTTCTCTGTTCTCAGGGGTCTTGAAATACATACCAAACAACTGGTATGGCAAGATTGCCTGAGTACCATCTGTCTTGTTGGCATTGTTGAATGCAATGAGAAATGATGAGAATTCTCCTACATGCACAAACGATGCTGTTAGGCTTGCATTGGTTCCATCCTCTGCCTCCACTCGAATCGAGCTGTTTGTCCAGTACTCTTCCTCGAAGGTGTGGCCAAAAACAACGGCCTCATCACCAGCGGTCCAAGCATTAGACATCGGCATTGCAGCGAATGGAAGCACAAGGAGTATCAAGACCGAGAAGGTCACGATTTTGCTTTTTGTAGCGTGCATATGAAACTCTCCGAATCAATATGGAAATCTCGTTATTAAAAACAAATGCATGATAAATCCATAGACAGTCATTCAATGAAATCGGATAGTTTCGTTTGGTTTCTGTGCTCTTGGTAGAGCCTACTCTTTGCTAGCCAACGCTGGACTGGATTGCGCAAGTACTTTCCGACCTCTGCAGTCGCCTCGTCCATACTCTGGAACCGCTTGACGCCTCGGTCTAGTGCCCGTTTTGCTATCTCACGAAATCTCCACACACCGAGGGGAATCCATTGCTGAGGATCTGTTTCCAAAAAGACAATCACTCCTGATTGCTTCCGAATCCTAACGAGATACTCCAAGGCCGGTAAGCGGGTCGCATAGTAGGCTCCGACGACATCTTTGGCATAGTCCTTTCGCCCTTTTCCAAATTCATAGTCGTTGATGATTGTTGGATTCAGACCTCCGAGCCAGGACTCCATAGCTTCGAACTGCCAGCCACCCGGATAGAAGAGCATGGCGACTGTGTTCCCAAGGGCTTGGTCGATACTGACCAAATAGTCGTTGATCGAGGAATATCTCAGCACTTGTCTGTGCAGACGACGTCCTATAGTATCATCAATGGCAGTGATGCTCCATTTAGTCGGAACCAGTTTTCGCATCTTTCTCTGGCCCAGAACACCCACAGAGAGGAGACGGGTGATATGTTCCTGACGAATGCCACCCTTGAAGAGGTCCATCACACCGCCTACGGCCTTAAGATCTGTATCTGATGTGACCTTATCTACTACCCTTGGCACTCTAGGTTCATCCTCAAGCCTGAAGATATCAAGTGGCGCTGAAGGGCCGATGGGCAGAGTCCTGTCAGAAAAGACTGTCGTGAAGGATGGCTTCTTCAACAGTGTTGCCTCAGAATTAAGAGCGGTCTCCGACAGCGCAAGAGTCTGTGTTTCTGCGAGGTCTCGAGGAGGATCCACTGCAGCATCCACAGGCATGAGTTTCTTCGTCCGTACAAGACTGAATCGGAGTGCCAGAATCTCATCAATGGTCCTGTCGAGCCACAGATCAGGTCGCTCCATGAGTGGAGCCTCATCAACCCGCACAGGAGGAACTAGCGGCCCTGCCAGCACCTTGGGATAACCAGTTTCACCTATGAATAGAGAAGGAGGTGAAGCGCCGACTAGTTCGTTTCCTTTGAAGGCATCATCAATCTGAGCAAGAGCCTTCGCACGCATCAGCAAAGGGCAGGGTCGGACACCACAAAGCGCTCTGTGCCCCATACACCTCGAGCACACCCGCTCATCATAGGATGCCTGCATTGGAACTTCCGATGTAGGAACTAGCTTTGTCTGAGGCATTGGAGATCAACTGAGAGCGCCTTTATCAACATGGGAACTGTAACATATCCTTCTAAGGATTTGGAGCTATATCTATCTCTCACAGCTGCCGAGTGTTTAGAATGGCTTGAGAAGCCAAATTCGCCTAGTCTCGTGGAATAGCACTAGGATGGCAATCACACTCAAAGCGATATACATGAAATCTTTCCCGCTGGGTGGCCACGAGAAGAAGAATACTCCGTAGAGAATGAGCATGGCTACGAACAGTGTTCCTAGGAACAAGAACCTCGGAACAAGCCTAGTTCCTAACTTGACGAACAGAGAGAGAGAGCCCACACGAATAGTCTTGGAGATGGAATAGTTACCAGACTCGTCCTTCTTGACAAGATCAAGTTCTGAGAGTTTTGTGAGATGGTGAAGAGCCAGACTGGGACTGGAGAATCCGAGAGCCCTCTGAATGTCTCGGACACCCATCTGTCCTTGAGAGAGAAGAAGGGCGTAGACGCTCATCGTTCGTCCCTTCAGGAGCTTGTCTACAATGTCCTTGTCAGATTCTGCGCTCACAATCTAACCACCACGAAATATCTGTTCTGTCCTCCTGTATGTAACTCGACATAAAATAAAGTAGATGGGCGCAAAAGCCCATCATCATGCGCCCGGATAAGGCACTGTCGTTGTAATCGCAGTGTAGAGATTCTGAAGCGGTACAGCGAAATGGCCATTGTCATCAAGCCAATAGCCAGTCCCCCACGAAAGCACTGGTGGAACAATTCTATCTTCAAAGTCGCCGCTCCACGTGCCGTTTACGATGTACACGAATCCGTCAGATCTGGTAAATCCAACAGTAAAGCACGTATCATCATTGAAGTAGGCAGTCATATAGAAATCAATGGGCCAAGTGTGTGGATAATAACCAGTTGGGAAACTAGTTGCCTGCTCCATCTGACCAATTCCATCATCAATAATTGTACCACTTAGGGCATTCCACTCGGTTTCAGTGAGTACTCCCCTACCCACAATGTTGTCAAAGAATGGCGAGAATAGGACGGTGATCTCGCCGCCCGTTTCATTATCGGTCATGTAGACTGCGTCGACAAATGCTCCAGGATGAACCGCATCATAGTAGTCTGAGAGATTCATGTTCACAAGGGTTGAGTTACACATCCAATAGAAGACAACATTATCCCTCATCGAATTGAGGTACAGTGCAGCTTTCGAACCAAGTCCTGCAACGGGATTTGTCGGCGTGGTCGTTGTGTTATTACCACCATTGCCAGGAAGATTCACTGCAATAATGAAAACGCCAGTAGTGATGATGACTGCAACCAACACCGAGGCAAGAACTTTGCTTGATAGCCCAGTTTCGTAGCTCTTCAATTATTTTGCCTCAGTATGTATGTTACCCGTATACATATGACTCTACGTTTTGTACAGCCTGTACAATGACTTGTACAGTGTCGTTGGTATACTAACAAGAAAGTATTTGATGTACAACAGCAACTCCCTCTATATCATGCTCACGAGAAGGGAAGAGATCACCAGACTTCTGGAGTCCGCAGAACAGCCAATGACTGCTCAGGAAATCCGCGACATATTGGATCTGGAAAAGAGATCAATTGTCTATGATGACATCGATCATATCGCACGTTCAGTAAAGAATCAGGGCAAGGAAGTCCTTGTCAAGCCAGCAAGCTGTGGCAAGTGTCAATACGTATTCAAGGTAAAGGGCTCGGCAAAAGCGCCGACCAAATGCCCAAGATGCAAATCGGAATGGATTCTTGCTCCTTCATTTCTAATCAGAAACAAGAGATGACAGCTACTCATCCAGTTTGTAGATTCTCTTGATTCCAGCGCCCTCGTGGTGGATGTCTGTGACCCTTGTGACCATAAAGTCGGACAGACCAAATTCTGCTTTTTCCACATAGCCGTGAACCACTACCTTCATGCCCACTCGGGGAAGAAATCGATGCTTGTCCATTACGCTTGCTGAAATGCGTACGGTATAGGTCTTCCCTGTAGACTCATCCTGGACCACAATATCAGTCGAACCGTACCATTGCTGAGAACTTACACGAGTCGTATGACTACGTCCGATTTCACGTATCACACCTTTGATGACCGTCATTCAGCTTCACACTCCCATGGAGGGATGAGTCTGCCATATCGACCACCGCCTCCGGCCATATAACAGGCAGTGCCATCGCGGTATGCTTGTATCATCTGTGCAACTCTGTCACTGACTTCTCGTAGACTTTCTATAGGAGTATTTGTGAGAACAGAGGTTTCGGATCCAAAACTCGTTCTCATCTTGTAGTATAACGTGCCTGCGGCTCTTGAGGAGGAGGACTTGATTTCAAGGGCGTATGCTATAATATCGAGCAACGGAGCGATATGGAGATAGCGAGGACGGTGATCGGGAGATTTCGAAACTCCCTCACCAATTTCTAGGGCACGGTCTCGCACTCCCAATCGAAGAGGTCTGCCATCAGCTGGACAGCGCACCTTTCGCAGATGAATATCATGAAGGATTCTATCCTTCTCTGCATTGTCGGCACAATTAACATAGATATTGAGATCGTCGAACTTGGGGGCTCCATCGCCCTCATTAATCACAAGTGTTCGGCGGCACTTGGAACAGAACGACAAGTAATACTTGCCAAGACGCGGATTTAAGCCAACATTCAGAACAGCCTTTCGGCCTCTTTCACGTCTTATCGCATATCGAAGTTCTTCGAATGAACATGACTCCATCTCGAATCGTGTGAACTCTCTTCCCAACTTATCAGGACCCGGAGAGTGCGCATCGCTCGAGGTCAAATATGTGAGACCCCGCAGTTCAGGGATGCAATCAGCAATCTCAGAGTCAGCAGAGAGACCTAACTCAATGAAGTGTATGTTGCTTGCTTCGTCACCATAGCAGGTCTGTAGAGTCGAGTGCCTACTCTCCCGAAATATGGACTTGAAAGGCGTGAAGGCATGAGCAGGTCCTATCATTCCCTCAGCGTCTCGTACGAGCCCAGCTAGTTCAGCACCGCCCAGATTCACTCGGGGTCTCCCTCCCCATTCAGTGTTGAGATTGGGCGAATGTGGCTTAGTCGCTATTCGTAGATTCTCTACTGCATCGAAGTTGGGCAGAATGACCACATGATGGATTGACTCGAAATCCTCAATCTCAACTGTAGGAACAAACGCAATGGCATCAAACGTGTAGACATCACCCTCTTGCTTCAGGTGAGTTCGAAGATGCTTCAACCACTGAGGCTGCGTTGCGTCCCCCGTTCCCAGCAGATGAAGCCCCTTCTCCTTCGCTCCTTGGGCGATTCGAGGAACAGTCATAGCGTTGCTTACGCCGATGGAGTGAAGAGAGTGTATATGGAGATCCGCATCAAAGAGAGGCATGACTGATATCCTCAGAGGTTGATGACTACCTTCGTCACAGATGGTTGAGATGCGAACTCAAATGCCTTGTTGCCATCCTCAAGTTTGAACTCTTTTGAAACAAGGCGCTTGACCTCGATACGACCCTGTGCGAGGTATTCGATTGCTTTCTCGAACGGCCCTCGGCTGGTCCCAAAGACTGTCAGCTCTCTGTTGACAATGTCAGATGGGTTGATTGGATACTCACATCCATGCATGCTCTTCAAGGCTACAATGCCGCCATTTCTCACAATGCCCAGCGCCATATTGATGCCATCAGTATTGCCTGTCGCCTCGATTGCTATTCTCGGCCCGATTCCATTTGTTGCTTTGAGAATATCATTGCGCCAATTCCCGGAATCAGTATCATGCGTATTCCGAAGGCCAAGTTGTTTCGCTAGGCCTAACTGCCATCGATTATGGCCGACAATATGGACATCAGCGCCGCATATATCGTAGACCTGTGCAAGTAGGAGAGCAAGCTTTCCGCTTCCGAATATGACTACAGGTTCATTCACCTCTGCATGTGCCTGTCGCTCCGTGGCAATCGCAGAGGCCAAGGGCTCAACAAATGTAGCTGATGTGGCGTCCACCTCTCCCGGCAATACATGCAGCAAGTCAACGGGCACACAGAGATATTCAGAGAGCCCTCCATCGCATGTGAGGCCGATTACCTCCTTGGATGCACATAGGTGTCTGTGCCCACTCCTGCAGAACCAACATCTGCCGCAAGGGATGTCAATCTCAGTTGTCACAGGAGTCCCTGCTTCAAAGTCAGGAGAAGAACTCTCGTGAACAACTCCTGCAATCTCATGTCCAAGGATAACCGGGAGACTCGTTTCATAATCACCCTTCCAGATTGCCAAATCAGTTTCGCAAATGCCCACGGAGCGAACTTCTATTCTCACATCGCCAGGCATGAGGGCAGGAATTGGCGTGTCAGCAATCTGCAAACCGTCTGAGGTCAATACTAGTGATTGCATAGGGCCCTCCCTCTTCGTATTAGAGATGAATAAACCCTTCTACAAAAACAACAAGATAAGATGTTCGGTTGGAGTATGACTTAAGTGGAAGAGCCTATAGTTGAGCATGACCGAACTTACAGCCAATACGCCTTTCAAACCGGACAGAACAGTCGTCGTGAAGTAAGTCCGAGATGGAATAACCCATACTTTGGACGTATGAGCAGTAAGAGAAGAGGAGCAGCCAATGAGCGCACCAGTCATGTTCAACAGACGGCTTCGCAGAGATGAAACTGACACATGGCTAGACCTTGTCAATCAAACTACCGAACACGGCTATGCAAATCGGAGCCTTGCTGTGAGCTACCTTGGACTTCCTGATACGATTGCATTCGTTTCAAGCATTAATGATGAGGTTATTGGTGGAACCGCAATATATCGAGACAGGAATCGCTTGGGAATGGTTCTGAGTTCAGCGGCAGTGCTGAAGAAATTCAGAAAAACCAGTGCATTTCACATTATCAAAACCTCTCTTCCCTTCTTGAGAACCGTTGCCATACGGGATGTCGATGCCCTCGTGGCAGACGGGCCACAACGGACAGGAATAGGCTTTCCAGTGAGTCTAGCGCTAGACTCATGGACAATGAGAACTCTAGCAAGCATGAATTTTGAGCCCATTGGGGCAATGCGGAGTTATGTTCTCGAGTGCGGCGAAAGCAACGTGATTCAGCCAAATGAGGCGAAGTGGGACAAAGAGCCGAACATGGAGGGAACAAAGCAGTTGATCTGGGCACAGAGAGAAGCGATAGGGCAGTCTAATTCTCTTGTATGGAATGCCTTTGATTTTGCATGCAGTAGAAGGACGCTCAAGACCTATTCGGTCAATGGAACAGCAAGGATTGCCACTAGTATCGAGAGGCTCAATGATACAGCTGCTGTAGGGCTGATAGTGGTTGGGCCTGATTGTTCCGAATCATCTGCGGTGGACTGCATTGTTTCTGAATTATGCAGAGAACAGACGATGAAGGTTCATCTTCCGCTCATTAGTGGTGAGCTGGCTAGTCTTGTAGGGTCACTAGCTGATCGACTAGGCGCATCTCCGAAGAAACAGGCACTAACATTACTGAGAAAACACCTGTAGGAGAGTTCGTTTTCCATTGTGTCAATGCCTTCTTCTCGAAACAACACTGAGGACAACAGCAACACCTGCAATACCGGACACAACAATGATTACTCCATCGAATCATCAGACGCTCATACGCAAATGAGTGGGTCTCTTAAGAGACAGCTAATGACACTGATCAGAGAACAGCCATCTGCCAAGACAGGCGGAAACCCTTTTGTGTCGCACTGTTCTATCAAAAGTGGTCGTCCCATGTCAACACTCGATGTGAAGAAAATCGGATCAGGGGTTTTTCTCCGATATGGGGATGTCAGATTGGCATTTGACACTGGCATAAAGGGAGAAACCACTCTTCTGTCACATCCGCATTCGGATCATATCGGGGGACTAAGGTTCGCACATGACATCATTGCAACTCAAGCGACGTTTGATACATGGAGTGCTAGAGGTACTGAGCCAGTAGCCAAAAAGACGGTGTTAGATATCGATGACATGTTTGGACAGATAGGAGTCAACATAACTCCGTTGAATGCAGGACATGTCCTTGGCTCAGCCATGTTCTACTTAGAGTTCAATGATGGACTCACAGTGCTCTATACCGGCGACTTCAACAATGTCGATAGTCTCGTTCACAGAGCAGCGAAACCCGTGGCAGCTGATGTCCTCATCACTGAAGCAACCTACGGTGAGCCCACATGGATCTTCCCAGATAGAAGAAAGGTGTATGATAGTATTCTGCAGGCGGCATCAGAAACCATAGCTGAGGGGCGTACTCCGGTATTCAGTGCATACTCCCTTGGAAAATCACAGGAAGCAATCGCTCTCTTGCAGAGCGGAGGATTCAGGGTAATAAGTGGCAACACAAGTATTGACAAGGTCTGCAAGGTGTATGGAAATCATGGCGTGAGTCTCAAACACTACACCATGAAGTCTGTCAATGTGCCTGAAGCCCTGGAGTCAGGGGCCGTAGTGGTCACGTCATCACTTCGCAATACCTTGGCCACAGCAAGACACCAGCTCGACAAGAAATCGATTGATAGACTTGAGCAAAACACAGACACGTTTAATCTCTCAGGCTGGACCCTTGCGAAATTTGCAGAGCGAGGGTTCCCATTGAGTGCTCATTCAGACTTCCAAGGCCTACTTGATTTTGCCAAGTCAGTCGACCCAAGAGTGGCGTATGTATTCACCGATAGGGCGGGAGTGTTTTCGAAGCATTTGTCAGATTCTGGTATCAATGCGGTAGCGCTAGAGTAGGTGGTAGGGCTGAACGAAGATAGTTCCGATATGGTAGAGCCGGTGCATGCAGATTCGTTCTACTCAGTTTCATCGGCAGGAGAAATCCACGAACGACTGTGCTTCGAATACCTTGACATGGATCGTTACTATTCGAAGGTGCTTCGTGATGAAAGGCTTCTGGGGGATGAGGTAGAGAAACTTGCAGGGAACCTGCAGTTCTTTCTGGACAAAGAGCGAGTCGAGATCAATGGAATGGATGTCAAGTCAAAAGTAAACTACTGTGACATATTTCTGAAGGGAACGACCGACGTGGTTGCAGTAGTATATTTGATTGATTTCGCTGGGCATCTTCACAAAGGGTCGAATAAGATTGAAACTTGGGTAGAGGAAGAGACTGCGCCCTACGATTTCGAGATCCTATGGAGGTTTCCCGTGGGGACAAGGATTACCGAAATTGAAACTATCCTCGAATACGAGATCTATGGAGACATTCTCAGTCTATGGGCGATGGAAGGCGAGGATGTAGGCGGATACGAGAGGATGATGTTCAACCTCCCAGGAAATACCTTGGATAGACGGTGAACCACAGTGCAGGCGATGTGGTTCATTCAGGCCCTTGGTTGGATTCTCCTCATACTGGGCATTCTCTGTGTCATTATCGCACTTGTTCTGGCGGTGATGAAATCAGAGTCGGGTGAGGAGCCAAAGATGGAGAGCAGAGGCGTTGTATTGTTGGGACCAATACCGATTGTATGGGGCTATGGGAGAAAAGGGTGGTTGGTCGCAGGAATTGTCGGGATGATACTATGTCTTCTCTGGCTGCTGTTCTTTCTCTAGCCATTCCAGCCACATTCCGGGCAATAGTTGCTTCCTTTAACAATTCTTACAATCTTGCCATTCAGGAGGCATTCTGGACAGAGCCCGATACGCTTGCCGCATGTCGGACACAGAGCCTTTCGATTAAGGTCGCGGATACAGGTTATGGTTCCGCAAGAAGAGCATTTGACGGCGTGGTCTGAACAAAACTCGTTGTGACACCTATCACAGCGAATCTTTGCCTTCTCTCGACAGACTGTGCACGACTTTGGCATACTTGTGGCCCTGACATGCTGCCATGATACTGACCAAATAAGTCTAGCTCTACGTATGCTAGTAATACACAAGCGATACCAAGGCTCATAGACTCATGAAATCACATAGCTTGAGGAGACTATCAGATATGATCTTCATCTGCAGGAATTGTGGCAAGAGCACGGTAGATATCGATATGGTCCTTGACGGCGAATGTAGTTGCGGATGTTCGCATTTTCAGTTGGTATCAGAGGACCGTTCTGAACTGCCTATACCTCTGGAAGACAAAGAGTCAATCAGACGAGACCTTCACAAATGGATAGACCTCAACATTGATTCTATGCCCCCCGAACTTGTGGGCAATATCAGAGTTCTCTTCGAGGTAGAGAAAGACAACCTTACGTCGTAGTTGTCTTCTGCTCGACCTCTTGATGCTCTAGAGGTCGTTCGATTCTCGCAATCTGGCTATCAATCTCCTCACTGAGATCGGTCTTGCCAGCGACGTCAGCAATCCGCTGTACTGCCTTCAGACTATGAATAAGCGAGTCAAGCCAGGAAAAAAGATCACCGGGGTATGCCCATAGTTCAAATTCCCTTTCAAGTCTGTCAGCCAGTCCGGATGGATTGTAGCCCTCATGTCTCCTCTCAACTAGCCAGCGTCCCAATTTTACCTTCCCGTGGTCACACTCCGGAAAATCGCGACAGCCACAATTGAAGAATGCAATGGTCCATTTGCTGAAGACCTCAAAGACCCACTGAGGCAGTCTTCCTGCTCCGCTGCCCGGTTTGGTCAGACTGCTTATCTCTCCAAATACACCTGAGAACAGTCGAGTGGGCATGTGTGTCCTGAAGGCGGAGTTAATCTCTTCCTGCAGTTTGTTACTCAGGTAAATGTTCTCAAACGGTTCGAGCATCAACGCGATATCTAAGACATCATACGAGGCCGTGAGTTTCGTGACCTCCAGACCCATGCTTGGGGTCAAGAAGGAGAGTGAAGTTGCACGACCAAGCTCTGTCGGATATGCGCCTCCTTCCTTCACTCGAATCATGTGGGTCTTGACTAGATGCTTCAGAGCGTCAGATGGAGGCACGGACATCGAAAGCATGCTCTTGTACGCTCGTGCAATTGACTTCAAGTCCACCAGACCGGTAGAGCATATGGTCGCTAGAATCTGTTCGGCACTCGCTTCCTTATCAGCAAATGGCTCAACGTCCTCGATTATTCCATTGAGTAGACGCACCGCTACTTCATCCTCGGTGCCATCTTGTCCACTATGATATTTCCGCTCAGGCTGAACTATAACATATACCTTGCCGCGGTCATGTTTGCCGAGACGGCCGGCACGACCCAACATCTGTTCAAATTCGGCATTTGACAGCCAATCCGCGCCCATTGCGAGGGTTTCAAAGATCACCAGAGATGCAGGTAGGTCCACGCCAGCTCCCAGAGCCGCTGTTGTAACAACACATGCGAACTTCTGTCTGTCATATGCTCTTTCGATTCCTCTCCTCTGGTTGTATGGAAGTCCTCCGTGATAGACAGTAGACGATACGTGTTGTTCACGGAGCCAATCATTCAGATTCTGAGCACGCCGTCGCGAGTATGTGAATATAATGGACTGTCCCTTGTTTCCGAATGTACTTGTGTGTTTGAACTCATGGCTGACAAGACGACGGATGATAGACCACTTGTCTTCATCACTTCTCGCGAAGATAAGATGCTTCTCCAAAGGAACTGGGCGTCCTTCAAAGTTAACAAGCTTGAAGCCAAGTTCCTTTGCCAATGCTGCTGGTGAGCCGACTGTAGCTGAGAGCGCGATGTATTGTGCCCTAGGGTAGTGCAAGCGCATCCGCGTGAGAAGGCCATCGAGTTCAGGGCCCCGCTCAGGATCTGCAAGGTTCTGAATCTCATCAATGATTACGGTGCCCACGTTACCAAGATCGCTCGTACTTCCAGAACGAAAGAGCAAGTCCAATGCTTCATATGTAGCACAGATGATATCGGCCTTGCTGATGTCAGTATCGACAATTGGTTTCCCCTCGTTTCCCACATCAAGACGTGACATACCAACTTTGATACCTGTGCGCAGGCCAAGCGTACGATATCTCTTTCTGAATAGCTCATACTTCTCGTTTGTCAATGCAACAAGGGGCGACATGTACACCATCCTCTTGCCCTGCATGGCCTTGGGAATTCCTGCAAGTTCACCCAAGAGGGTCTTTCCCGATGACGTGGAGGACACGATCAGGAGTGAGGCGTTTTTCAAGAGACCTGAGTCAACAGTCTTCCGCTGAATGGGTAGAAGTACTTCCAATCCAGCTTCTCTGAGTACCTTCTTGAATTCGTCCGGGATTGGGAGTTCCTCGATGTCTTTCTTTGTGCCTACATCCTGAGCAACGACTGTGTCAATGAGTGTGAGGTCAGGTTCTGCGGTTGGATCGAATCCAGGTGTCAGCATCTCTAGAAGACGAGGAATGGATTTTACGCGTGATACTTGCCGTTCCAACTGATTCATCATTGCCCGAGACATATTGATGCCAAGAGTCTTCAACTCAGTCTTGAGATCAGCTTGAGCGCACGACAAACAGGTCACCTGTTCTGCAGTCAGCTTCACAACATTTCTTCTAGTCAGAATTGTGAGCTTGTCATCGCGCAGGCAATGTTGGCAGGTTGGAACGACTCTCGCATTCGATGCGCCAATCCGCTCAAGAAAAGTCTTCAGGTCTCCAAGGAATCCAGGTGTCAGCTCCTTTGGAATGATTATACTCTTTGCCTTTCTCAGAATCTCATTGGCTTCTTTGGGTTGATAGTAGAGAGGTTTGTTGTATTTGATAAACCAGAATCGATTAACCTCCAGCATCTCGGAAGCTCGGTATCCGAATTCTATCATGCCACCTAATACTGAACGCTGACGGTCCCTTAGCTCATCCGAGAACACATCGACTCTGGTCGCCATGTCTTGCTTAGCGGCCCTAAAGACAAGCACATAGGGTTTCAAGAGCCGTTTTTGAACGTCAGCATCAGCTACTTCCAATCAACTACCTCAGGATTGAGAAATCTCTAACCTAGAAGACACTTGTGGTTCTCACAATTCGAAAATGAACTTCTCTTTATTCTTCTCAACTAGGTCAAGCGTGTCTCGGTATTCATCCGCAAAGGCGTCCATGCCAGTCTTGGAGTCCTCGCCGGCCTTCTCAACAATCATCCAGTCAGTCATGACCTCGATATCGGAGAAGCCTGCAAATCGATGAAACGGAGCTGCAAACACCTTTGAGAGTTCAGTACGCTGCTGTCGGAGTCGGGGAAAATTCTCAATGAAGGGGCGATAGATATGGCCGCTCGTACCACCAAGAATGAATCTTGCACGTTGTTCGCCGGATACATGAGAGACCTTAATGCGCTTGAACATCTCCTGATAGTACAGAGTTTGAGGTATGCCTGCCTCGACTCTGATTTTTGCAAGCGCATCTCCTGCAAGAACATTTCCTCGCTCAATTACGAGATTTCGAATCAGAGTGACAATCTCATCTTGTCTTCCCGTCCCTAAAGGGTCGATGACCTCAGGCGTCACTATGTCTACCTGAGGGAGAGGCTCATCAAGCCGAAGTTGTGTTGGATCGAACATGAGAGCAGAGATGAATTCCTGTACTGCAATATTGATGTTTCCTTTTCTCGCGGTGCCCAGGAAAATGCCAGGTCCAATCAAGACCGAGTAGACTTCCGTTTCACGTATTATGGACCATAACTGTGTTGAGAGGATAAGTGCAGTACCAGATAGGTCAGCACCACGAAATGCATCTACACTGAAGTCGTACGTCTCGATATTGATTAGCCAATAGAGAGGAGTCTTCTCCTTCAATGCATTGAATCCTCCTCATATATGTGGGCGTCGACGAAATCATGCACTATCTTGATGGTGAGCGTATCGCGTTCGGATAGTGGAGCTTCGGATATCTGTACTTTTGCAGAGGAGATCACATTGTCGAGAGGAACATCTTCGAGTTTGAATCGTCCTTTGATCTCATTGAGGCATTTCTCAACACAAGCCGTTAAGTCATTACCTTGATATTTCAGGACTCTAATAACACGACCAATTTGCTCCGACAAGTATTCTGCTCGTTCGTCGCCCTTTCTTCTTCTGGCGAGCTTCACGTCGCGTTCCAGAAAATCAAAAGGAGACACCAAATCAGGTTCAGCCTTATTGCCTCTGGTCGAACTGACACCGACATCCACAAAGGGTGACCGGTCACCCCGTCCGCTTATGGGACGGGGTATGAGATGAATGAGGAAATGTGCCACTGCCCTGAGTGGAAGTCTCTCAAGCGGTTGTCCGAGTTCATCAATAAGAGCGTCGAGACGTGCCAATGATGCGTCAATAGTGAATGAGTCCGTGACTCCTATCAATGACTCTCGTATCAATCGAAAGTGAGCCTGATTCCGTCGAAGGACCTGTTTGAACTTCCCATTGAGAGTGGCTCGATTCCACTTCGTAATTGCTTGTCCGAATGCTGTCAATGCATCGACGCTGATAGACTTTGGATGCTCTTTGATCCACTCTTCGAGAATGGGTGAAATGATAGTTTCTGCAAGTTTGGTACGTTCAGCAATGATTGAGAGCGCTTTTTCAACTTCCATGTTCTTTGAATCAATCACATCTTCAAGATTCGCTAGACTTCGACCCTGCAACTCCAGCTGCCTAGAAAATCGTCCATAGAGGTGCGAAATCCATCTACCCTCACTAAGTGCGAACTCCATCACGTTACCAGGCAAGTTTGGTACATCTTCAGCAACACTGGCGCGACGTCCTAATTCTGTGGTGAAGAGATCCACTGCAGAGCGGAGACCTATGATTCCATCCATATTGATGAGGTAGGCAACCATGGCGACCTCAAGAGGGCAAGAGAGCCCCTCAGAGATCTTTCGTGCTTCTGCTTCAGGAACACGCTTTACGCGCTCTCTTAGATTGGCATAGGTATCTGTGAATTCCTCTATTAGCCTTTGGCGACTCTCCATTGCGAGCTTCTGAATGTCGATCTCAGGCAACATGGTAGGAATTCCTCACATACAAATCGTGTCTGCTGTCCACTACGACTAACAGCACTCAAAATATCAAGTGTCTAAATAACAATTGTTTGTGCATAGGTTCCGGGTCGAATTCTCCTGCAAGGGTTGCCTTTCTATATTCCCATGGACAGCAGCAGGAAATGTATTCCGAAGCCAACTAGGATTGCACCGAGGCATAGGGCAGAGAGGACCCTGAGCCGCGAGAAGTGGCGACCACGCTCAATGTGGACGACAAGCCAGCCAAAGGCGAATATCCCGAAGAACAGGAATACTAACGAAAAGAGAAAAATCGTGCTTTCAAAGTTCTGGAGCATGTCTATCGCCTCGTTGTTTCTACAGGGGTCGCTTTGATGAGTAATTTAAAGTGCTCGGTCAAGTTATCATGCAAGGAATTCATACTCCGTTACAAAGTCCTCTCCATCGATTGTCACTTCACGAATCAACTTCCCACGCTTTTTGGCGAACCTGCGTTGTTCAGTAAAAGACAGTTTCGGGTCATCGGGAATCTTGATTTCCCGGATTTCAAAGCTGTTCCTAATCCAGATATCCTTGGTCTTGGGTCCAATCTTGCCACGCAGATCTGGTATGTAGCTGTCCATGATGAAGTCAAGAGTTACGGGGCTGTTTCCAAGTGACCCAGTGGAGAATACAGGATCTTTTGATACGGATTCCTCATCTTCTTCTGCAGGGCCACCCTTCGGGAATGATGTCTTAGTCTGTATCTTCCAAGGTTTCGTGCCATCTTTGGGATTGAGCGAGAGAAGGTAGAAAGTCGTCGGATCGTCGATGCTGAAGAGAGCCTTGATGTCCTCCAGAGGAGCAGACTCATCGACTTTTGCCCTAAAGACAGGTGTGCCCTTGCCCTTCGATTTGTCCCAAGAGATCGGCATCATCATTTTTCCAAACTGGGGTCTTCTATCCGAGTAAGTTATGATAGTACCTTTGATCTTATGTTGACCAGAAGGAGCACCCAACACGTAACATTTCAAAAACGCTTTCTCTTGGTCGAGGTCAGCCTTGAACTTGATGCTCGGCTTGCTCAGGGTTATCCGTGCTCTTGGACCTGGATGAGACCCTAGTCCATACTTGACTAATTTTGCATGAACAAACTCGTCAGGAGTTCCCTTGATTATCTTGGCGACCCAGCTCACCCTATTGACCTCACAGAGCAACCGATGAAGGTGCGATTTAAACTCTTCGTGATATTGACATCTGTACTAGAAAACAGCAAGTCGTGGAAGCACCAACTTCCTCGGGAACTCTACCAGATGTCATAGTACGTCCCTTGCACCTGCATAGCTTATAAAAGAGGATACACAGGTTGAGCCACGACAAACACGGAGTGCATCTAGATGGGACTACGAAAATCCGGTCATGCAATGACTCTGATTCTGCTCTATCTTGTGACATTGATCATGCGCGCATCATTCTATGTCACAATTGCTGTTATCTCCAGTAGTGTGTACATGGGAGGAGCATTGACGGGTTGGGGTGTCGCAGCGGTGCTGGCAATTTATCCCCTGACAGAACTGAGCACGGTTTCATTCTTTGGATCATACAGCGATAAGATTGGGAGGAAACCGATTCTTGTCGCAAGTCTCTTCATCACAGGACTAGCCTCATTCCTATTCGGTGTTGCCACCATGGGAGTCCTTGCACTCATCCTAGCCGGTTTCTTTGGGATTGGCGCTGCCTCTCAAGTGACCACTACACTCTCCATTATTGCGGACTGCTCTTCGGAGGAGAACAGAGCTAGACTGATGGGCTACTTCGATCTCTCTACTCTGGCTGGACTTGCAGGCGGCTTCGGTCTCGGTATCATTCTGCTGGAGGTCGGGACCATCAGTCTGAATATCGGGACGTTCATTCTTGAAATTGTCATCACTCCGACACTTCTTCTGTTTGCTGCCGCTGGAGCATGTGCTGTGACAGGACTAGTGACGTTGTTTCTAATCAAGGAAACACGAGTCGTATCACGCAGGGATGTCAGCGTCATAGCACTCCTCAAAAAGGTTGCCGCTGATAGGCGAGTCCAACTAATGCTTCCAGTCTATGTGCCCATTATCTCATTGTATGGCCTGGTGATATCGAAGACGAAACAAATCATCGAGGTCTACTTCGATATAACTGCTGCTGATATGGTTCTTCTCTTTGCGATGCTTGGAGTGTCATTGTTTCTTGGCATAGTCATCATGGGACATCTATCAGACCGAGTTATGAAGAGAAGACCGTTCATCGTGTTTGGCCTCATAGGCTTTGGCGCCCTGGCCTACCTGCTTGTCGCCAATGCTGAGTCTTTCGATACTCTCTGGACCTCGGGACTATGGCCTCTGTTGCCTGCGCTCGGTTTTATTGCAGGCTCATTTCCACCTGCAGCAATGGCATATCTCACGGACATATCTAGTGCAGAAGCGCGAGGCAGTACAATGGGCGTATACAGCATCTTCTTCGGGTCTGGAATGATCATCGGTCCACTCGCTGCTGAGTTTGCCTATTCATTGGGAGGTCTCTTCCCGGGTCTGGCCATCCTGGTCATAATCCTAATCTCAGTGGCATGCATCGGAACATACTTCCTTAAGGAAGCCGCCCCTCAAGGGAGTCACGAGGTCGCTGCTGCAAGGCAGACCCCTGAAATCGAATGAAACTTCGACTGATTGCTGAAGGAATTCACATTGACCCAGTAACATGCTTTCAGGACTGCATTGAGAATCGAAAAGATGTTGAAGCGGATGATATGTCAGACACCCGAACATGGAGAATATGCGGTATTGGATTCATCTGTCGGGGTAAGTGGACGAGAGGGTACAAACGGCATATCACAGTTCTGGCACTTGACTGTTCCGTCCCTTTGTAGGCTTGACGGATCATAAGAATAGACAGCTTTACAGCGAGGACATCTGAATCTATTGACCCGCCTTTTCTGAATCCAAGGAGGAGTTGTCTCATATGAGAACATGGCTCTTGTCAGGGATGCACCACAATATGTGCATCGTGTGACACTCGGAGGGTTTGTCTGTGTACAGTACTCGCACACGAGGAGGCTGACATTCCTGTACTTGTCCTTCCTATCCTGATAGTTCTTTCCCTCGTTGCCTCCGAACATTATCAGACCACCAGTAAGCAGGAACAGGATTCCAATTACAAGAAGATCTGCGGTGACATTACGCATACTGGACATGCCAGGATTGAGAGAAGCAGAGAAAACCAGAGCCAATAGCATTATGCCACCAAGGCAGGAGCATGCAAATCCAGCCCCAGTAGATCCCACAGCTCCAACAGAGTACATCGCGGCTTGACATTCAGATGAGCAAAAGATTTCATTCCTCTCAGTGGTTATCCATTCGTCACTCTCTGGCGTCCCACACCAAGCGCATCTGGCAAGATTGTCCTTCTTCACGAGAATTCTATCATAGTCTGGCTCAGACATAGACTTGACCGTCCGAGTGACTTCTTCTCGAAGAGATATAAAGCTCCTTTTTTGAATAATGATAATAATGAAATGAGCTAGGGAATAGAGTGCAATCGGGTCGCACGCGGAATCAAACATCCGGATACAGGGAACGTGCGGCAATCGAGTCATCTACAAGGACGAGCGGACGGGAGAGGACAAACGGCCTGTCGCAGTTCTGGCATTTGACTGTCCCGCCACTTTGAAGATTTAGCAGATTATAGGAGTAGACGGCATTACAGCGGGGGCATCTGAATCGATTGAGCCGCCTTTTTTGAATCCAAGGAGGAGTCGTTTCGTATGAGAACACGGCTTTAGTCAGGGATGCGCCACAATGCCTGCATCGTGTGATGCTTGGAGGATTTGCCTGCGTACAATACTCGCACACAAGGAGGGTGACATCCCGGTACTTGTCTTTCCTATCCTGGTACTTTTTTCCCCTGTTAGCACCAATCACTGTTCCGACGCCGACGATGAGGAAGAAGAGTCCATATACTACAACCTCTGCAACAGCCCTAGGATCACCGAGGATGTTAGGAGCGAGAGAAGCAAAGAAGAACAGAACCAGTATTCCCCCGCCAAGGCACGTGAATACATATCCAGCGAGATTAGCTCCTGTTGAATACTTTGCGGCTTGGCATTCAGATGAACAAAATATCTCATTCCGGCCTCTGGTGATCCACTCATCACTCTCCGGAGTACCACACCAGGCGCATCTGGCAAGATTATCCTTCTTCACGAGGATTCTATCAGAGCTTGGCTCAGACGTAGAAGCGACCCTCACAGTAAGTTCTGCTCGAAGAGATATAAAGCTCCTTCTTTGAGGGATGAAGCTGAAGAAATGAGCTTGGGAATACAGCGCATCGCAGCTGAAACGGGCACTAATATGAGAATCATGGCAAGAGTTAATAGAAACCTCGGCTTGAAACCTTTCAGTTACTCTACCTCAAAGGAGAGAGAATTATGGTCAGGCTTACAACAACTGGTAATGTCTTTTCGGGCATTGGTTTGACTCTGCTCGCAGTTACTATCTTCCTTAAGTTCATTCTTGACTCACTTTCTGCCACGCCAGATCAGCTTCTGTATCCATTTTACGTCTGGCTCATCGCGTTGGGGATACTCGCAATTGTGGTGGTCATAGGTGTGATAAACACCTTCACTGAGATGACTGGCTTTGTCCATCCTGATGATAAGATGTATTCCAACATGTTGGTTTACGTAATGGCATTGGGAACTCTTCTTGTCTGTGGATTGCTGCAAGGAGTGGACATAACCATTCAGGGGTACCTCTTCAATATGGGAACAATGATTGTGATCGCGTACATCTTCCTGTTCGTCTTTGTATTCTTTGGTGGAAAAATCGCAAAGGGTGCAGAAGAGGGACAAGTAAAGGAAATGACATCAAGGTTCATGCTTGTTTCGCTCATTCTAGGTGTGGCCATGGCAGGTGCACACCTGTTTCTCAACATCATATACGGCACATTTTCGTACGGATGGGCAGCGGCGGTGCTCATGGTTTTCGCAGTCGCGCTGGTCCTACTAATGGTGCTCTATATGGGAAGAAAATACGAACCAGTAGGCAAGTAATCTAGGATGATTTGGATGGAGTCATCTCCATCCATCATTTTCCATCCAAGAAATCGGTATAGTAGAATGACTTATGGTGGAAAGGCTCTTAACACTCATAGTTAATCTGACAGCTGTCTGGTGTTAGACATGGGAGACGGAAAACTCTGGATTGGATACAAGCTCGACAAAGAAGGAAATCGAACTGGGGAGAATTTCGAGATAAGTGTGGACCTTCTTCGAAAGCATGGAGGAGTCTTCGGATCTACAGGTTCCGGAAAGACTGTTCTATCAAAATGTATCCTAGAGGAGGCTGCAATGCAGGGAATTCCGATTCTCGCCCTCGACCCTCAGGGTGATATTGCATCCTTGATGTTGCCAGGAGATCCAAAGCAACTTGCCGAAAAGGGTGTTCCTCCAGAGAGATTGAAGGAGTACATGGATAGGGTCATTGTACGCGTGTATACGCCTGCCAGCAGCAAGGGTCTCGCAATATCAATCAATCCGCTGAAACTACCAGATAGAATGGCAGACCAAGATGATATCATCCGGCTCCTTGACAACTGTGCGCGGACTCTCGTGAAAGTCCTTGTGAAAGTTGCCGGATTGACGAGGTCGTGGGAAGGCAAAGCCTTCGCTGCCATCTATGAGCTATTGAGAACGATTTGGGAAAACGAGAAAACGGAGATTAAGGGGCTCAAAGAACTGGCTGATATGCTCACTGGAGATGCAAAGACGGTTGGTGTGGACCTCGAACCATTCATGAAGCTTTCAGAGCGACTGACCCTTGCGACTCGTATACGTAGTCTGACCGTGGGTTCCTCACAGCTCCTGTTCAAGGAAGAGGGCGAGATCGACTTCGATGAGCTAACAAGACCAGTCAAGGGAAAAACTCCGATCAATGTTATATTCCTCAAAACGCTTAGAAGCGAGGAAGAGAAGCATTTCTTCATCGCTATCGTCTTGAACCAGTTGTATTCGTGGATGTTAAGACAGGGCTTCACGGAGAAGCCGCGAATGATGGTATTCCAGGACGAGGCTGCGCCCTTCATTCCTGCAGGAATGCTCTCACCTGGTCCAAAGGAAACATACTTGCTTCTGTTCAGACAAGCAAGGAAGTATGGCGTTGAGTGTCTTATAGCAACTCAGAGCCCGAAGGATGTAGACTACAAGGCTTTCGAGCAATTCAATACCATCTCCACTGGACGTATCAGTAGTGAACAATCTCTGAAGGTCCTTGAGAGGATTCTCGAACCCATTGCTGGAGAGAAGGAGTCTGAAGATATCATAACCCAATTGCCAGGGCAGGAACCTGCAAGCTTCATTTTCTCATCTGTAGACCTCAAACCAAAGGTCAATCATATCAGCGTCCGTTGGCTGCTCACCAACCACGTGACACTCACTGAAAAAGACGTTCAGATGCACATGCAGAAGCTTGTTGCGGAGCAGGACAAGGTTCTCAAGAAGCTTGAAGAAGAGAGATTGGCTCTTGAGAAACGAAAGTCGGACGAGATGGCGGCCACAGAGAAACTCAGACTTGAAGAGGAACGCCTGAAAGCAGAGGAGGCCGCTCGACTGGAACAGGAACGATTGCTACTGGATAAGAAACAGAAGTTCGAATCAGCTCCGGATACAGCCAAGGTCTTTGATACTCATGGGCAGGCAGGCATGGTCTCCTATGATGACCTCATCAATGCCTTCATTGCGAGAATCGAGGCCATCGCAAGAACAACTTTCGGCCTTGAGTTTCTGAGGGAACTTGTCCAACGAGGAGAACTCCATTATGAGAAGTCCATGTCCTATTACTTGACAGAAACTCGCGAAGCGCAGAAACAGGGTCTTGCCAAGAGGATCATTAAGGAGATACAAAAGAAGGGCAAAACAGCGAAGGAGGAGTTCCTGGCTTACGACTTCAACTTCATGCTACTGAAGGTAATTGAAAGCATGGGCGTGAAGGAACCGGAATATGTTGATGAGGAACGACTGAAAGAGAGATTCGAACAGCTGGTCATGAAAGCTAATAGAAACAACTTCCTTGAGCGCATTGTCTTGGGTGAGCCCTTTCTGGAATTCTAGGCCGGAGCCGCATACCGGACAGGTTTCGAGATCATGCAGTCAACCCACCGTTTGATAGCACCTAGAGTGAAGAAAGTGGCGTCATTCATTATATCCTCTGTCGCATAAGGGGCACCATAGAGTAATAGAAGAGCACATCTGGTGCTACGCGTGATTTTTGTCCGTTCAGAGTCATGAACCGCAAAACCATAGCAGACAATTCCACTGTCATCGCTGAGAACAAGCTCTCTGCCCCTGCACTCGACTCCCTCGCCTCCTATTCTCCTGAAGACCTCGCCCTTTCTAGCCTTTCGAACCGTCAACTGACCTTGAATCTTGGAGACATCAACTAGCCCTATTGGTATCTTGTGATATGCAGAGGCAAGATTCACAACATCAACGAGATTAGAGATGCGCCACAGATTCTCGCCCTGCAATACCCGGCGCAGAACAGCCTCGCTTGAAACTCGAGTCTTGGTTGGATCCATTGAGTAGGACCAGTGAAGTGCGCGATACGACCGGATCAGCGGGTCATGCCGTAGACTTTCAAGATCGTTGTTGGACCTGATTGTTTCGAAGAGTGAAGATTCATATTCCTCGAATTCGGAGCTGGACTTGCCCAATTTCAGATCATCTAGCACTGCAACGGTCACGCTGGTACCCGGAGGCCCAGTTTCAAACACGACAGACTTCGAGGACAACACAGTTGAAATGATACAATCGGGGGCTTTGAGGGTTTTGAGAGATGTCACTAGAGAAGATCAATCACATCTTCCAGCGATTTCACAGTGAGTGTCGGTTTCGTATCCAGGCCACCTGATTCAAAGGCGACTATATTGTGGGGATCTCGTTTCACTAGGATTGTTGTGACTCCAGCGGCATTGCCGCCGGCGATATCTGAATTGGGATTGTCACCAATAATGACTGCATTAGTCAACTTGAATCCAATGGTCTTCACAGTTTCCGTGACAATTTCAGGGAGTGGTTTGCCGACTGTGACTGCGACAACGCCAGTGGCATGCTCTATTGCCGCCACTATTGAACGTTCACCAATGTAGACATCATCCTGTCCAAGATATTTCCCAGAGTAGTCACGGCTGCCACTGACACATACCAGGCCCGCACCCTGCTTGACCATCTTGGTGGCAAAATTGAGTTCATCAAATGTCATTCCCCTATCGGCAGCCACTGCAACAAAATCGATTGGCGGATTGTTCGCCACATCAAGCCCCCGTGCAATGAAGTCTTCCTGGGCTCCGCCTTCGCCGATTACGAAACAGCGTGCCCCGGGAGACCTATTGTGAATATAGGCTGCCGCTGCTGCACCAGCAGTGTAGACTCTCTCGACGGGAAGATGAAATCCGGCTCTCTCAACCGCTTGATGTACTTGTCTGCTTGAGAGCCGTCCCACATTCGTTAGAATAGCAAGTGTGCAACCTTTCTCTTCAAGTGAACTCCATAGCGTCAGGGCATCTTTAAAGGGAGTAGGATGTTCCACATCGAGAATTAGTGTGTTATCGACATCAAAGACCCAGAGTTTCTTTCTGCTAAGGTCCATATGACCAGCTCCCCCAATTAGCATTCAGTTCGAAGAGAAAAATATACCTACTCTTTGTCCAAAAGAGGAATTACACAGATGAAGCGGAAGATCTCGCTGCCTTCAGTGTTGTCGTAGCCATGCTGCACGTTCGGCGGGACGAACACGATATCGTCCTTCTTCGCATAGCCTTCAACATCGCCAATCAACTTGACTTTACCATTGAGCACGAAGATCTCGTGTTCCTCTTCATGTGCATGCAACGGAATGATGCCACCAGGTGCAATCTCGAACAGACGCATCGCAAAGTTCAGAGCTCCTGTTCGCTTGGCCACAAGCCAGCGCACGGTTGCGCCCTTGGCCCCGGCCATATCAACTTCGATAGCATCTCGTTCATGATAGTTTACGACGTACATGAGTAGACTTCTCCTCACAGATATCTATAGTTGCGTCAACATGCTGCTCGAGGAAACTCCTGTTGCGTAATATAGATATTCGGTTATGGACGTCATTCTTGCGCTACTAAGGAGAATGCCACAGAAAGCTTAATCTTCGTGAGAACTAACTGCGTCCGAGAGATTGTGGATATCAGATACGGTCCTCAAGAGTGGGATAAGCATGAGTGAAGAAGACACATATCTGAGAGCAAAGTTGACTGAGATAAATGGAGCTATTGAGAGACTCACTCAGATGTTGAATAGGATGATCGATGTCATCTCGAAGGTCACTGAGATTCAGGAGACTCAGTCAGAACTCGCTCTTGCAGTGACTGCAAACTCAGAGAAACTTGACGAGATCCTTGAAACTGTGAAAAGCATCAAGCGTGGAGGACCAGCAACGCAGGCTGCAAGCAGTGCAGGCGTAGCTCAGAAAGGCGCAGTTTCAACCAATCAAGCAGTCCTAGATACCCTTGAAACACAAGTTCGAGAAGGAGCTATTGCTAGCGACCTCTCGCAGAAGATTAGCGAGGCTGCAGGTATGCTGGAGAGCAAAGGAGTAGCAGAGGCTCTCATCGTAAAGATGCAGAGATGGACACGAATCCTGAGGACCTATGGCAGAGTCGACACCATTAGTCCAGCGGACCTCCAGAAACTCCGTGTTGATATCAAGGAATGGGGTCGCGAACTCTCGAAAATGAGATAGCTCTTTTGTATCGAGCATGGCACAACGCTTGCCCTATTCGCTCCGCTTATAGCCAATTAGCACAAGATGTATTGGTAGCTTGGATTCCGCGCGATATAGTAATCGTTCGAATCAATTCAGTCAACATTTATTAGAATGCAATGCGACGCACGTCTAACCTCTGCCGGGATACAAGGGGTGCACGGACCAATGACAGTTGACGAGATTATAGAATCCGTACAGAAGAAAATTGAGGAATTCCCTGAACCACACCGAAGTGAAGTACTGGACATGTGGGACGAATGGGTGAATACTAATCCTGAAAGCCCGCTCTATGTAAGTTGGGCTGAGTTCTCGTCCAGATTTGACGACCAGATCGCCTTGTTTACGGAGAGGCGAGTCTTCTTGAAGCGAGTCAAGAATGAACTCAGAGAACTCGAAGTTCCTCTGAAGACGTGGCAGAAGGTGGCAAAAGGACTTGCTGCAGTCGCAAGTGTCTTTCTCATCGTTTTCTTGGCAATATCCAGGGTGTTCCGTGTGACTGACTAGCTGACAAACATAGACTCTCGGCTCATCAGAGAAGTCAACTTATATCATGGAAAAACCACTAACACCCGAAGAAAATGGACACACTTCTTGAATCAATCCCGAAATCTATGACTCAAATGCTCAACAAGGCAGTACAGGCTGTGAGGCAATCACGGAAGACAATGGCTTTCTCGCACATCGATGCCGATGGCATATCAGCTCTAGCAATTGTGGTCATGGCCCTTAACCGTGAAAAGCTACAAGTAGAATGGAGGAATATCCATCAGATCAACTCCGAAACAATTGTCGAAATTCGTGATGAGGTCGAGAACTACCAGCCTGACTTAGTCGTATTCAGTGATTTTGGAACAGGGCAGATCGAGCTTGTGAGAAACCTAGTTGCTGACCTAGATTACGTTGAACACGCGATTGTACTCGATCACCATCTGCCACAAGACGAGGAATCGCGGCAGACACAGTCATTCACAAGTGATAGGCTGATAGAGATTAATCCATCTCATCATGGCATGAATGGCAGCTACGATATATCTGGAGCAGGCGTGGCCTTTCTTCTGGCTCTGTCCTTATCAACAGAGAACGTCGACCTCGCTGAACTGGCCATTGTGGGAGCCACAGGAGACCTGCAGGATTATTATGGAAAAGGTTTCTCGGGAATCAACAAGAAAATACTTGAATTGGGGGAAGATGCAGGGTACCTAAGAGTCACGAAAGACCTAACTTTCTTCGGAGTCAATACGCGCCCTTTGCCCTATCTCCTGCAATATGCAACCGACCCGTATCTTCCAGGAATCACCGGTGACGAAACGGCATGCTTCATGTTCTTTGAGGAACTTGGAATTCCGTTGAAAGATGGAAATGATGAATGGCGGACATGGGTTGATCTGGAATCTGATGAGAAGCAGCGAATCATCCAAAGACTAATCCAAGTGGTTATCGATTCCTACAATGACCCCATAGTCGCTACTGGACTTGTTGGTGATGTTGTGATTCTTACGCAACGACCTGAGAAAACTGAGATGCGCAGTGCAAAGGAATTCTCAACGCTGTTGAATGCCTGCGGTCGGAACAAGCAACCGGAAGTAGGTGTCAAAGTTTGTTTGGGGGACTCTGAAGCAGTCGCTAACGGGAGATACTTGCTGCAGCAGCACAGACAGAATCTGGCGCAGTCTCTGAGGCTTCTGGAGGATGGAGGATTTGTGACCATGCCGGGCTTTTATCTGGTGAATGATCCTGAGATTCCGGATACTATCATTGGCGTTGTTATCGGTATGGCGCAAAGCTCACGAATAATCCCTATTGATAAACCCGTCATCGGCGTCAGCTCAGACTCGTCAAATGACAGTCCTCTTGTCAAGCTGTCAGGACGTGCTCATAGGAGCCTGATCAAGCGAGGGTTGAATCTCAAGGAAACTTTCGTGTCAGTCGCAGAGAACATGAATAAGAAATACGGAATCCTCGTAGCAGAGGCGGGAGGTCATCCGATGGCGGCAGGAGCATTCATTCACAAAGACCATGTCAACGAGTTTCTGAAACTCTCCTCTCAACATATGGCTAAGGTTCTGAACAACTGAAGCAACAAAAATGGATAATGGGGATTACCCCCAATCCAAGTCGTGATTCTGCGACTAATAGTCTTCTGCAGTCAGTGATGCGCCGATAATCCCGGGTATGAAAAGCAGACCGAAGCTGACGCCAAGGTCGATAATGTTGTTACGCGCCACATTGAACATCTCGGCGAAGTTGGCCGGATCGCCTAGATATGTCAGGATGTAGAAGCCCAAGAAGAAGAGCACCATCGCAATGATCGATACAACGAGCATTCTTACACCGCTCTTTGAGATCAATCCTGCAATGAACCCGGCTACACCTAGGGCAACAAGCGGGGCATAGACTCCAGCCTGAGCTGTCGTGTACGGGAATAGGAGTGAGGCAAACAGAGTGCCGCCCATGACCCTCAGGTCGCCAGTAATGTCGCCACTACCAATGATAGCCTGGATGGTTGCAAGATCTAGGTTCAATATCTGAAAGGCTCCAATCAAGATCGCTGTCACTAGAGCAATCAACAGTGCAGTAATGGTTCGAAACATTGTATTCAACACGTCCTTTTGCGGAGGATTAGAAACTGTATCAAATAGCAGCACGGGGATTCTTATATTCCTTGGCAATCTGAAGGGATGACATTCGGTGTTTTGTTATGTTTCATGAGCGACAAAATCCTCGATCGCTGAGACTTGATGAGTGCCTCAATCCCTGAGCTAGCCATATCTGGAGGCAATCTGTCAGGATGAAACCATCCAACCTCACCATCAGAATACTCAGGTCTCGTTGTTTCGGTGACAGCATGAGCGACGTAGTGGTTCAATAGGAAATGAAACTCGATAGTTCCCTTGTCATCCTTGGTTATGAGATCGAAAGTACCTATGAGCTCGAGAACCTCGCACTTGACTCCAGTCTCCTCTTCGACCTCTCTTCTTATGGATTCAATCTGTGTCTCACCAAGCTCCACACCACCACCAGGGATGCTCCAGAGCCCTTTCCCGGGGGCTTTGTCTCTTCGAGCCAAGAGAACGCCCTGAGAACCAATAACGACTGCACCTACTCCGGGAATGGGATGAGAGGGGTACCTTCGGTCACTCATATCTCATTCATCTCATCAGTCATAAGGCAGGCCAGCTGGCATATAGACTACCGAGCCGCAGGTTTCGCAGAACTTGTCTGCACAGATGTCGAATCCTGAGGGAGTACTATACGGCAGTCGTGTCTCAGTCTTGCAGCTTGGACATCTAGTTTTCACGTAACCCCTCAGTTCAAAGACTCTCCTCCATGCATTCCGGGCGTGCTCAAGCTCTCCTCTGCGGTCGTATTCTTTTGCTAGAGTGACCCAAGGAGCTGCAGCATTCTTGTCAGCATTAGTCCAACGGATTAGACAGTCTAGGTATTCATCCCACTTCCCAAGGTAGGGATATGCACCGCAGAGCCCTCTCCACGACTCCGGATCATTGCCTAATTCCATTTCAGCACGACTGAGATGCTCCCTGCACACCTTGTCATCACGTGAGTTGTGAGCAATTACAGCAATCCTAGAAAGAGCTTCAATGTTCTTCGGATCTCTATCTAGCACTTTTCTGAAGCATTCAAGCGCGCCTTCGTGATCACCTGATTGGAATCGGAGTTCGCCCAAGAGAATCAGAGACCTATAGTCGTCAGAACTCATGGTGTTCGCATAGCCCACGAAGGGAGCTGCTTCGAATGAACGTTCTTGAAGCAATAATACGTATGCGTAATTTGAAACTGCTGTCATGAGTTTCGGCTCAAGAGCGTGGACTCGAGCCCACTCCTTCGTCGCAGCTGTGAAGTCCCCAAGGCGATACAGTGTTAAGGCATGCAGGAAAATGGCACTGATATCATCAGGAAACTTCGCAATAGCTACTTCCAAATGCTCTAGTGCCTGACGATACTCACGTTTCTGGAGATAGATTCGCCCAATGTCTATCCATGGCTCTGGCTGAGTCGAATCAAGTCGTAAGGCCTCCTGGATGTGCTCTTCTGCCGATGTCACCTTGCCCAAAGCCCAGAGAGCTCTGCCAAGAAACAGTTCAACAACATAGTGTTGTTCGACGAGCTCATCAGCGCGATAGAGTACCTCTACAGCTTTCTCAGGCATCTCAGCCTGCACATATGCGATTCCAAGATAGACAAGTGCATCGACATCTTCATCATCGTATTCAACCAGGGGCTCTAATGCAGTAATGGCATCTTTCGGTCGACACTCCTCCAGAGCCCGTTTTGCAGATTCGAGAACCTTTTCAGACACGACTTGATGCTTCCTCATTGCCATTTGGCGTGCAAGAGTGCCGGCATTTTATTATAAGTAGAAATTGATAGGGGAAAAACTATGAAAGGAAAGGAATATGCCACACCATTCCCGATGCTCCATGCCGCGAGTCTGCTAAGTCACACATCACGTATACGAAAATTCCGAGAGGCGATACGGAGGGTCGTCAAGACCAACGATCATGTTGTTGACCTTGGTACAGGAAGTGGCATCCTTGCCATCCTAGCTGCAAAACAAGGAGCAAGGGTCACCGCAGTCGATGTGAACCAGGACTCATTGGCATATGCTAGAGAGGCGGCAGGACAGAATGGCGTAGCAGACAGGATTGAATTCGTGCATTCCCACTTTGTAGACTTCTCAATTGGCAGGCGAGCAGACGTTGTCATTTGTGAGATGCTCTCTTCAATGATGCTCATTGAGCAGCAAGTATCTGCAAGTAGTTATGCAGTTGAAAACCTTCTGAAGCCCTCGGGGCATATTATTCCAGAGGAGGTCCGCATATTCGCAGTCCCAGTTCAGAATGAGATTCAATGGAATAGGTTTCAGATCGATGATTTGTCCTTTCCAAGGGTGCCCCAAACAGTAGAACGGGGGCAGAGTGTGGACCTTGCAGACCTAATGGAGCTCGCGTGTTTTGATCTGACGATACCGAATCCCGATGCGAAAGTAGACAAGACACTCGATTTCAAGATTGTACAGACTGGAATCGTACATGGACTCCTTGGCATGTTCGAGTGTAGACTGCACAGCGAGATTGTTCTGACCATGGACGATGGGTGGAGAGAGCTGTTCCTGCCGCTGCCCAAACCTGTTGACATGAAAGCTGGGCAGACTCTCAGTCTAAGAGTTGAATTCAGACCTGGTGAATACGACTCACTTTTGCTGCAGACTCACTAGGTCTATCCTGTCGCCTTGCGTTCCATCGGTTGAGACCTGTCCAGTTCAAAGACTACAGGGTTCTTGGGGTCAGGACATGCATGAAGTTCCTTGCAGTGGTCTTGCGACCAAGGAAAGTAAGCATTATGCATCATTGCATAAACAACTGGAAGCATGGTGAAGAGCGCATTGATGCAAATGTCGCCCCTAACGCCATAGTGGTCAAACTCAATGATATCACCGACCTCGTGGCCAATTGCGCAATGACCCTGCTGACTTATGACACGTGCTGTTACCTTACGCGGTTCTTTTCCGATACACTTCTCTTTGTGTGCCATCTGAATCGTTTCCTAGTATGGAAAAGAGCCCTATTATTGTTATTGAGGCGTCGTACGCGGAAAGAGTCACACTTTTATCGAAGTCTATCAGGACTGGATATGGTGGCAAATCACTATGGAGCTGAAAGGTCCACTCTGTTATGTGCTCGATTTTGATGATATCTATGACTACGCATACCAAACCGCTACAAAGGTGAAGGCGTCAGGATGGAAACCTGATGTCATTGTCGGAATTGCCAGAGGTGGTTGGGTTCATGCAAGGATTGCGTGTGATCTCCTAGGGGTCAAGGAACTCTACTCGGTAAAGATTGATCACTGGGGAGTCACCGCGACAAAAGATGGCCGGGCGAAACTGACCTGCCCTCTGACTGTAGATGTTGCTGGAAAAAGGGTTCTAGTCGTTGATGACATCACAGATACAGGAGAAAGCCTTACGATGGCAGTAAATCACGTGAAGGATTGTGGACCACGTGAGGTGAAGAGTGCAACGCTCATGCATATTGCAGGTTCCAAGTTTGTGCCAGATTATTTTGGTGTTGAGGTTACGTGGGCATGGGAGATATGGCCATGGAACTTCTATGAAGACCTATCTTCACTCATCATGAAGATCTTCGAGGGCGAGAAGGTGAACGAGATGAGCACTCTGGAGCTGAAGAAGCATCTCAGAGAGTACAACAACATCGTGCTCTCTGATGACCAGCTCTCCAAAATCAAAGCACATATGGGATACCTCGACAGAATCGTGTATCCACTTGACAAGGCGTGGAGAAAGAAAAAGTGAGGAGGATTGACGATGGCTTTCGAAGTTAAGCTATCCGCTGTACCAGTGGACAGAAACATGGCAGGGGCACTGCATGACCTTCTTCCTATAGAGATAGGAATGTTCGGTGGGAGTGGTAACTACGATTCCAAGGTCATAGAGAATCCAATAGAGGTAAAAGTCTTCACACCCTATGGGGCGCCGTCAGACAACTTCGTTCTTGGTACTGTGAAAGAACGCACCTTCGCATTCTTGGCAAGACATGGCCGCACACACACAATCCCACCTCATGCAATCAACTACCGAGCGAACATCTGGGCAATGAAGGCTCTGGGTGTGAAGAGGATATTGAGCCCTGCGGCAGCCGGTAGCCTCCAGCCACAGAAGATCAAACTGGGTGAGTTCGTCATTGCAGACCAACTCTTCGATAGGACTTATGGAGTCCGGAAAGACACATTCTTCGACGGAGGGACCATTGCACATCTTCCCTTTGCGGAGCCATTCTGTCCTGAGTTGAGGAGGATTGCGGCTGAAACTGCGAATGAAATAGGGTATAAGGTTCATGACAGGGGAACCTATGTCTGCATCAATGGCCCGCGATTCTCAACGAGAGCCGAGTCAATGTTCTTCCACAATCAGGGTTGGGATGTCATCGGAATGACTGCATTCCCTGAAGCGGCTCTTGCCCGCGAAGCAGGAATCTGCTTCGTCAACATCTCCATGCCAACAGACTATGATGTCCATGGTGATGAAGTCGTCACACACGAGCTTGTCCTCAAGACTATGGCAAAGAATGTGAAGCGTGTGAGGAAACTGACCTTCGAGATGATTGCCCGTATCCCAAAGGACGCCGGATGTGACTGTCAGACGGCAATGCAGCATGGTCTCTTCTAGGAAACCGAAGAAGTCAAAGCACGAAATCACACTCTCTATGACGGTGAATCCAGCTATGCGAATTGCTGTTGGCCAGATGGCTCCCTTGATTGCAGATGTTGATGAGAACCTAATAACAGTAAGAAACATCCTTCAGAAAGCAGAGAAAGTAGACGTCGACGTTCTCGTACTACCCGAACTCTGCAACTCTGGATACGCATTCAAGAACAAAGGTGAACTGAGCGCTTCAGCAGAACCAATCCCGGAGGGGCCCATGTCGCAGGAGCTACTCGCCTGGTCAGGAGGAGGAAGACTTGTTGTAGCAGGGATCTGCGAGAGGACCTCTGAAGGATTCTTCAACTCAGCTGTAGTAGTAGGTAGTGGTGAGCACATCACAACATACCACAAGATTCACCTCTTCCTTGATGAGAAGGATTGGTTTCTGCCAGGGGATGAGGAACCTCCAGTCATTGAATACAGAGGGTATCGATTTGGCGTCATGGTATGCTTTGACTGGGCGTTTCCGGAGGTGGCGCGAGTCCTCACGCTACAGGGAGCTCAGGTCATCCTGCATCCAGCGAATATTGTTCTACCATACTGCCAGGATGCCATGGTCACACGGTCCATTGAGAATCGAGTGTTCACAGCTACGGCGAACAGAACTGGAATCGAGAGAGGGCTCACATTCTCTGGTGCCTCACAGATCACCGACGTCAAGGGCAGCAGACTGACTCAAATGGGTCGCGACGAAACTGGTCTAGCATGGGTCGACATAGACCCGAGCTTGGCTGATGACAAGGCAATCACAGAGAGGAACGATCTCCTAGAAGATAGACGCCCAAGTCTGTACAGAAGGCTCATTTCGGACGATTGAATCTGCTTGGTGCACGACCTTCCCAATAACCAATTGGATATTTCTCTCGATTCACTTTCAACTTGTCAATGATAGCTCGTGTGGGATCAATTCCGGCTGTATCTGCAACTCTCAGGAGATAGATTAGAACGTCGGCGACTTCAGAGGCGAGGGCTCTGCGAAACTCATCATCCTTCAGAGCCTTATCCACATCAGCTCTAGTCTTCCACTGGAACAGCTCTAGCAGCTCGCCAGCTTCTATTGAAGTCGAGATTGCCAAGTCAAGGGGATGATTGTACTGCTCCCAATCTCTTTCTATGACGAACTCGCGAATCATTTCTGAAAGCTCTGTAAGGGTGTGCGGCGTTTCTCCCACCGGATTCACTCCTTTCTAACGTTGTTCTTTACCGAAACTTCGCTGGACCAGCCACAGCGAATACAGTGAGAAAATCACAATCATGATCAGCAAGGATAGCAGAGGAGTCTCAATGCCAGCAAGTAGACCAGCTCCATAGACCATCCAACTAGCAGTATCCAGCGTTCCTATGGCTCCACAGAGTAAGACTACAATCACGTTTGTCGGCCCTGCCCATCGCAATCTCTGACTTCCAGCTTTGGACCAAACCACCAAGGAGAAAATTATCGCGACACCAACAAAAACAATGAGGAAGTAATTGCCGAGGATGAAATAGTTCCAGACGGACCAGATTGCAGGCGGCGTTAAGAAGACAACACCCAGCCCAATCAGCGTGAGGATGAAGACAACCCGCGGCCATGGATCCATCATCAATCCAGTGAGTCCTTCCCTGCCACGATCAGAGAACACCTTTTCGATTTCCCCGTATTCCTCTTCATCGACTTCCTCGACTTCAGCATCCTCTTCGTCTTCATCGGGGAAAGCAGTGTCTTCTTCATCTTCGTTAGAGTCATCTTCGAAGAATGTTTCGTCGTCTCTCTTCATTCGGTTTTCCTCACAAATCGAGTGGATTGGTTGGAGAAAGGTCCCGTTAAAATCCTTGTTGTCGGATGGAACTGCTCTATTCATATGCTTCCCGTAGATGCTCGAAGTGTCTACCGGAATAATGATTAAAACAATAAGGTGAACAGACAACACATGCCTCCCGATGGAACGACCCTAGAGCAATGTATCAGCAAAGCAAGAAGCCTGCGTCAACAGGGAATGAACAAGAAAGCTATTGAGATGTATCGACAAGCACTCCAGTTGGACCCGGACAACATAGATGTCCTGAATGAATTGGGACTGACACACATAAACATAGGCGAGCAGAGCGACGCGGGAGTGGCTTTTGACCTTGCTATCGACATCGATCCAAAGGACTATAGAGGACACTCAAACAAGGCTGAGGCGTTGATAACAATCGGGGCATTTGAAGAAGCAAATGCAGTCGCCGACGCAGGACTCAGACTCATTCCGGACAGCGCAGATCTCTGGGTCAAGAAAGCAAGAGCTCTTGAGAGTCTTCTCAGAATCCAAGAGGCAGTGGATGCTTACAACGAGGCTCTGAAATACAACTCGGGAGATCCTGTGATATGGAAAGCCCTCGCTCTCTGTTTGGATGCACAGGAAAACTGGTCAGCTGTTGCACGTGCATATAGAATCGCTGCAAGCCTGCACCAGAAACGCGGAGAGATGCAGGATGCGGAGAGTTGTCTGAGATTTGCGCAGATGGCTGAACAGTCTTAGTTCTGCTAGAGAGAGAAACCCACAACGGGATTCATCATAGGTTCCCGGAGTATCGATGCAGTCCTACGGATTCTTCTTGCTGCTCTTTGCGCAGAGAGCGACAATACCCGTAATGATGGCTAGAGCTATGTAGGGAGAGAGCTCAATTATCAGCTGGGTCAAGGAGTCCGGAGTAGTTGTTGTTGTAGTGATGGACCCAATCGAGTTCCGCACTGGAATCACCATCTCTTCGCCGACATACGATGTTCCATCAGCTACCACAGTTGCCTGTACAGTGATGTCTGTGCCATCAGCCTGAGCAGGGATGACATGGTAGTAGTTCTCTAAATCGCCTTCTGCTGACTCGAAGATATTGTTCGTGATAGTGTAGTTTGACCAGCTGCCTGTTCCAATCCGCACACCTAGTCTAACTGAGTCAACAGGTGTTTCGTTCAGCATGTGAGCATACACTGTAACACTGATTGGTGAAGAGCTTGTCGGTATATTGGGATCCCAATAGAGATTGACCTCATCCATTACATCGCAATCACCAATTCCCCAGTCAAAATCGTACACATCTAGATACCACTGTGCTACCTGTGTGTTCTCGATAATGACTCCAGACTCTCGGTTCTCCGAAATACTTCCATCGCTATAGTTGATACTGCTTACGAGAACTATTCGACCATCAACAATGATGCCCTTATTGTGATCAGTACTGAACCAAGTTGCATCTTGCCAGACTACCGGTATATTATGACCCTGCAGGAGCGCAGCAACCTCAAGGAAATCGTAGTCTTCCTCAGTGATCACCCGGACTGTCACGCCACGGTTCTTCGCTGCGATGATTGCATTAAGGATTTGAGTCACTGCATTACCAGCATCAAAGTTTGTGATATATGGAATTTGAATGTCAAGCGTCGCCTGAGCTGCGTTTATGCAATAGAGAATCCCCTGGAGGCTTGTATCCGGACTGAAGATTGGTGTGACCTTCATCGCACCACTGAATGTTCCGGGAGTCGCAAAAGGTCGAGGATAGCTACTACCGGTTTCAGTATATGAAAGTGGAGTGCCGGTTCCATGAGCAACTGGATTATAGTCGATACCGTTACTCCAGTCGTAGTCGAAGACATTTCGATAGTATTGTGTGACCTCCGTATCAGTCATCGCAATACTCCACTCCCTGTTAGCTATCTTGCCGTCCTCGGGAAAACTCGTCTTTGCCCAATTACCAGAATGCACAATCGTCGTCATATTATCGATTATGACGAACTTCTGGTGGGCATAAGTGAATTCTGTATCACTGGTCCACTTCACAGGAATGCCAAGATTTGTCAGATCATTGGCGACATAATCATTGGGACTATAGTAGCCTAAGCTGTTCCATCCTATTAGGAACTTCATCTCAAGGGAAGGTTTTGTAGCGTGAAGATCGTGAATGAGATCAAGTAGGTAGGGGTTGTTTATCCCAAAGATCTCAACATAGATACTCTCCTTAGCTGAATTGAGAAAATGCCAGAGACCATTACGACTTCCATCAGGTGATACGAATGTCGTCACATTCATGTTCTTGTTAAAGGTCTGCCACGTGAAGGCCGAGGGTGCATAGATTCTTTCAGAGCTTTCAAGTGAAACCATGGGAGAAAGAACAAGAGGAATGAAACCTGAGATCATTAATGAAAGCAGAAGAACACTTATCATCTTGTGGCGGTAACTAGTCATGTCAAATACTCCCGATATGCAGTGGCTGTGAGTGGAAGGACTAAATCACTTATACCTTCCTGCATGTCTATGAGAAAGACAAAAACGAGGTCACAGACGATGAAGCTATTCTACAGAGTCAGACCTGGTGAATACAGGAGCTGCATGGAGCAGATACGAGATAAGTTTACGATGCATGAGGAAATCGACGAAGCAAGTACGATTCTGATGCTAGAAGATGAGTCACAGATTGAGAAAGTCATAGGTACTTTCGATCCAAATAGCGATGAAATGGCGCATGTTCGGGTTATTCTCATCGATGACTCGCTGAGAGAGTTCTTTGATTCAGTTCTCGGAGTTCCGTACCTGGTGAAACAGTCTCGCCGAATGGACTACTAGAGTAAGGAGATCACTGACAGGAACACTCTCAATGATTGAGAAAGTGCTCCTGTCGTACTCGTCCTCACTAATACGTGAGGACCAGTAGTATTGCTAGTCTTATGCCTCTTCAATAGCGGCCTCGGGGCAGCTATCAACACAGGCAAAGCATTCAGTGCATTCATCTGCGCGGGCGACTTGGTAAACAGACTTCTCATTGACCACGTACAAAGACGGGTCAACAGGACAGACATCAGCACAAGTTCCGCACGCTGTACATGCGTCAGTTACTTTCCAGATCATTTCGACCACTTCGTTTAGACTAGTATACCAGTCCAGCGTCGGAAACGCCACACCTGCCCATTTAAACCTAAGTGTATGGCGTATCAAGAATGAAAGGATACTATCTCAGATTGGCACTATTAATCGAGTGTTCTCTCGCCTGGGCATTATGGATAGGCTAGTCTTGTTCTTCCGTGTGGAGCCATGCGTATAGTGCTTTGGCTGAAGACTGAGACATGCCTTCCACTTTGGCTAGCTCATCAGCAGCTGCCTTCCTCACACCGTCATAGCTTCCAAATGCATCAATGAGCGCCTTGCGTCGCTTCGGTCCAATTCCAGGGGCTTCCTCAAGTATGGAGCCGGTAAAGCGTTTCTCGCGGAGTTTGTGATGATATCGCTGCGCGAATCGATGCGCTTCATCACGGATATTCTGAATGAGGTGCAGACCTTCAGAACCATAATCAAGTACGACACCCTCAAGATTGCCTCTAGTGAAGATACGCTCTTCCGTCTTGGCGACAGCAGCTACCTGCAAGTACTCAAGCCCAAGTTCCTTGAGTGCATCAAGCGCTACCTTCAGCTGCCCCTTCCCACCATCAATCAGAATAAGGTCAGGAAGGGTATGACCACGTTCGAGAACGCCAGTGTAGCGCCTGAAGACAACTTCCCGCATCATAGCGTAGTCGTCAGGAGTGTCCTTGGTCCGAACTCGGAACATACGGTACATTTTGTTGTCTGGTTCACCATTCTGAAATACAACACATGAGCCTGTGGGATCCGTGCCCTGTATGTTAGCAATGTCAAAGCCTTCGATATGCATTGGTGCCTGACTGAGTCCAAGAGCCTCTTTGAGCTCCTTGACGCCGTCATGCACTATCTCATCTTCACTGGAACCAAGTATGAGCATCTTTCTGAGTGCACGGTGGGCATTCTTGTTGGCCATCTCAACGAGCTCCCGGCTTCTTGCATCAAGAGCCTCAGTGACTTTGACCTCATGTCCGTTGCTTTCGCTAAGCCACTCACTGAGCTGTTGCATATCGGGGATCTTACAGGGCAAGACTATCTCGTTCGGCAGTCTTGGAAGTCCAAAATAGAACTGCTCGATATATGCAGTGAGTACATCTGAGTCCTTTACTTCTAGGTCAACTTCAAAATAGAAGTTGTCCTGGCCAATCAGTCGCCCGTTCCGAATGATTAGCATCTCAATGAGGGCAGCCTGCTCAGTACGCGAGATGCCGAGAATGTCCCGATTGATACCATCGAACTCGACGACTTTCTGTCGGCTCATGATGATCTCAATATCGGAGAGCCGATCACGCAGTTCAGCTGCAGCTTCAAATCTCATCTCCCTTGATGCCTTCAACATCTGCTCTTCGATAGATTCGGTCAGCTCCTCTGACCTGCCATCGAGATACATGCACATCTGCTCAACAAGTGACATGTACTCTTCCTTCGAGATGTGTTTCTCACAGGGAGCCGTGCATCGCTCAAGATGATAGTCCATGCAGGCACGCTTGACTTTCCATGGTTCCTTGCATGTGGCAACAGGGATAATCTTCCGTATGGTGTCCAAAAAACGATCCAAGCGCTTTGTACTTCCATAGGGACCAAAATAGGTCGCACCATCCTTCTGAGCATCTCTAGTGACCTCAAAGGTGGGAATAGGGTCATTCTTGTTCACGCGCACCCACGCGTGCCGCCGATCATCCTTTAGAGCTATGTTATACCGAGGTTGGTGCTTCTTGATGAGAGTCTGCTCCAGAATCAGTGCCTCCCGCTCTGTATTCGTGATGATGGTTTCCAGGTCAACTGCCTCCTGCATCATCTCCCATGTCCTGCGGTAGAGACCTGTCTTTCGCATATACGATCCGACGCGACGCTTCAGCATCTTTGCCTTGCCAATGTACAGAATGTCGCCCTTGTCATTCTTCCAGATGTAGACTCCTGGCTGGTCAGGCAAGTCACTGACTAAGGCTGAAAGATTTGACATTCCGTATCATCCTTTAATGTGAGTCCAATCACTTTTGAACTCCGTGCCAAATCAGTGATTCGGTGGGTACAAGCGAGCTACTTGGAGTGTCCATCAGGGCTTCTCTGAGTGGCGACCTGTCTGACTCTCGTGCGCCAACGATTAATGGAGTCGCAGGCACCATCTTTAGAACACCCGTAATATGTATAGTCAGAGCAATCTATGCAGGGGGAGATGGCAACGGCGTTTTCGTCCGCAGCAGCCTCCATCCTACGAAGTACGTCAATCTCACCTCTGAGGGCGTCAATTGAGGAGGGGGCTCTCTTATCATACAGCTGATAGGCCTCATCAAGTCGCCCGAGATCCATGAGAATCCGTGCTAGCTCTTCCAGAAAATGTGCTGGACCAGGGTTTAGGGAGATGGCCTTCCGCAGTGCCTCCTCTGCCTCATCAAGTCTTCCGAAGGAATGGAGATAGGAACCCAGAGCATACCAGGTCTGTGCGTCCCGAGGAAATGTCCTGAGCCGCATCCTGAGGTCAGACTCTATCACAGTGGAAGGCCTGTCGCTGGAAATCGATTGTATAGTCTTCGAGGCATCCTCTCGCTGTGTCATGCGTTGTCCTCCCGGCGGACGAATCATGAGGATTCTGTCGATGCAAACAGGAATGAATACTCATGGAGTGCTAATATAGGGTACGTGTACGTGTGAGGTATTACCACCCGACAGGTCTTATAATGGTTATGAGTCCTTTTTGATACCCATTCAATATTATGATTGCCAGAATATTCATAAAATGAGTCCTAATCGCTTCAATCTTGTATTATAGACATCATAGCACGACTTCACGTCCTTCCACGTGAGAATAATGTGCAAAGCCAGACGACAAATCGAAAGCATAGGGCGCCCTTCTGTTTCTTCTTCGTTTTTCAACCTCAAATGCTTCTTCATGTTAGACAACCAGTAGACCCACTTTGCTGGAACTATATGTAAGAGACCTATGTGAATCGAATCCGATTGGAAACTCGAAACAGATGCGATGCATCACTCTAGAAGAGCTTCAGGATGCGGAGAGGACTGGTTTCAGATGTTTTCCAGTATAAGATTTCTTCACTCTAATCACATCTTCTGGTGTCCCGACTGCGATGACTTCCCCCCCACCATCACCGCCATCAGGGCCGAGATCTATCACCCAATCTGCGGTCTTTATAACTTCGAGATTGTGCTCAACGATGACCACGGTGTTACCTGCGTCGACGAGACGGTTCACTACTCCAAGAAGCACGTGCACATCTGAGGCTGAGAGGCCAGTCGTGGGTTCGTCCATCAGGTAGAGTGTGTTCCCTGTAGACTTCCGGGATAGCTCAGCGGCCAGCTTCATACGCTGAGCCTCACCGCCGCTCAATGTCGTGGCGGGCTGGCCTAGCTGAAGATAGCCAAGTCCAACATCGACCAGGGTTCCCAATCTCTCTGCAATCTTCGGTATGTCGGCGAACAGCTGCAGCGCCTCCTCTATGGTCAATGTGAGAACTTGCGTGATGTTCTTTCCTTTGTAAGTGACCTCCAAGGTCTCTCTGTCGAATCGGTTGCCCTTGCAGACATCGCATGTCATGAAGACATCCGACATGAAGTGCATCTCGACCTGAATGACGCCACTGCCTTTGCATTTCTCACACCGACCGTCTCTCGTGTTGAAACTGAAACGGCCAGGTCCGTACCCTCTCGCTTTCGCCTCAGGCATCATTGCAAAGAGGTCCCGAATCTCTCCGAAGGTCTGTGTATACGTTGCAGGATTACTTCTTGGAGTACGACCGATTGGAGACTGGTCAACGAGAATCATTCTATCAATATTCTCGACACCCTCAATAGAGTCATGGCTCCCTGGGACAGTACTTGTTCCGTTGAGTCGCTGAGCTAGTGCCTTGTAGAGAGTTTCATGGGTCAGAGAACTCTTTCCTGCCCCGGAAACGCCAGTGACACATATGATCGTGCCAAGAGGAAACCCAACGTCGATTTTCTTGAGGTTGTTAGCCCGAGCACCATGAATGACTATCTGCTTTCCATTACCACGCCGTCGTTCCTTGGGGATGGGTATCCTCTTGACTCCAGCTAGGTATTGAGCAGTGAGAGACTTCGGATTAGCAAGAACTTCAGAGGGTGGTCCCTCGGCCACAAGATAACCTCCGTTCACACCGGCAAGAGGGCCAAGATCAATGAGATGATCAGCAGCTGTAATGGTATCGCGGTCATGTTCAATCACCACCACAGTATTCCCGAGAGATCTCAGGTGATAGAATGTTTCGATGAGCTTTCCCACATCGCGAGGATGGAGCCCGATTGATGGCTCATCAAGGCAATACAATACTCCGGTGAGGGCAGACCCTATCTGTGTAGCAAGACGGATTCTCTGGCTTTCACCTCCTGATAGAGTCATGGACGCCCTGTCAAGACTCAGATACTCGAGTCCTACGGCCAGCAGAAAGTTAAGACGTGCTCGAATCTCCTTGAGTACCAGTTGTGCTATCTTGAACTCTCGTTCAGTAAGCGTGATGTTCTTGAAGAATTCAGCCGCCTTCTCGATGGTCATTGACGTGATCTCATCAATAGGCTTACCCGCAACAGTGACAGCCAGACTCTCCGGCTTGAGCTTTCTGCCATTGCATGCTTCACAGGCAGTCTTCCTGGAGAACTCGTTAGCAATGCGTTGAGCCCACCAGCGGTAGTACAACTTATCGCTGGCCTTTCCTCGGTCAAAGATACGTTCGAGCCATCTCACAAGACCATACCACTTTCTGGTTATCTCCCATGTCGATGTTTCACCTTCCTGAGTATAGTGAAGAGTGTATTCAGGACGACCCCAGACCAAGGCTTCTATCTGGGATTCGCTAAGCTCATTGAACGGGGTTTCCAAGGTGAATCCGAGAAGTTTGCCTAGTGCGACAAGTCTGTCATTCCACCAGTTTCGTTCACCTGCATTGATATGCCGACTTATCTCATGAACCGTCATGTTCTTGTCGGGCACTAGGAGCTCAGGATCAATTGACATTGTCACACCAAGACCGTTGCAAACAGGACATGCCCCATCAGGCCTGTTGAAGGAGAATGCTTTTGGACCCAGTTTCTCGTACTGAATGCCACATTTCGGGCACATTAGCTGTTGAGCGAAGGTAAGATCCTCCACGCCTTCTCGAGAAACGATTGCCCTACCGTCGCCAGTTTCAAGAGCAGTCTCCAGGGAGCCAATCAGCCGCTCACGGTGCTTCTGGTTCAGTTCGAGCCTGTCAACGACAACATCAATATCATGCTTCTTTCGTGCATCCAAGTCTACTTGGTCTATGTCTATGACATCTCCATCCACACGGACACGAGCGAATCCATTCTTGTGGAGTCCATCAAGAGCTTCCTGATGCTTTCCGGTCTCGCCGCGGACAATGGGGGCAAGGACGTGAATTCTCTGTCCGCCGTTCTCGTCGAGAAGTAGTCGTGCAGCTGACTCAGCAGTCAATTGCTCCATGGGAAGACCGCATTTAACACAGTGAGCAACTCCGACATTTGCATAGAGTAGTCGGAGGTAGTCATGAATCTCTGTACTCGTAGAAACTGTCGATCGCGGATTCTTTGTGCGACCCTTCTGCTCAATGGAGATAGCAGGTGGGAGTCCCGTAATCTTCTCGACCTTCGGCCTATCGAGCCTTCCGAGAAATCTTCGAGCGTAAGAGCTAAGGCTCTCCACATAACGCCTCTGGCCTTCCGCGAAGATCGTGTCAAGTACGAGGGTTGACTTGCCTGAACCACTTGGCCCCGTGACCACAACAAGACTGTCTCGGGGGATGTCTACATCAATTGACTTGAGGTTGTGTTCCTCAGCCTTGCGTACCTTGATGTAGCCCGTCACTTTGCTGACCTCCGCTTCAGTGTCCTCTTGGGCACTGACTGCCTCAGAGGGACTGCTCGCCCTTGCTTCATCGGTTTCAGTAGCCCGCGAAGGTAGTGGCCGGTGAACGAACTCTCACATGCAGCTACATCTTCAGGAGTTCCCTCTGCAATCAGATAGCCGCCCTCGTCTCCGCCCTCAGGACCGAGGTCAATCACCCAGTCAGCGGTCTTGGCTACGTCCAACTGATGCTCAATCACGAGAACTGTGTTTCCCAAGTCGACAAGACGATGGAGAACTTCGAGTAGTTTCTTGATGTCGGCAAAGTGCAACCCAGTCGTTGGCTCGTCTAACAATATCAGCGTCTGCCCAGTGGCAGGGCGTGAGAGGTACTTGCTCAGCTTAATACGTTGCGCTTCACCTCCCGAGAGCGTGGTCGCAGGCTGCCCGAGTTTCACATAACCCATACCGACTTCGCAGAGGGTCTCAAGCCGTCGGTGGACAGTGGGAATGCCCTCGAGGAATTTGACAGCCTCATCGATACGCATGTCCAAGATGTCCGCGATGTTCTTGCCCTTGAACCGCACCTGTAGGGTCTCTCTATTATACCGCCGCCCCTTGCATTCACTACAGGTAACCTGTACTGGAGGAAGGAATTGCATTTCGATGATCTCAACGCCAGCACCCTTACAGGTCCCGCATCGGCCACTCATGACATTGAAGCTGAAACGCCCGGGTTTGTATCCTCTTATCTGGGACTCGGGAAGACTTGAGAAGAGGTCTCTCAAGGGTGACCAGAGACCTACGTATGTCGCAGGATTCGACCTAGGTGTTCTCCCTATGGGACCCTGGTCAATGACTATTACCTTGTCAAGCTGCTCCACACCGAGTATCTCATCAAACTTGCCTGGTTTCGCCTCTGCATTGTGGAACCTTCGTGCAAGTTCTCGTTGGAGAGTCTCCACAATCAGAGAGGATTTGCCAGATCCTGAGACTCCGGTGACTGCGATGAACAGACCAAGGGGAATCCGGAGATTCAGATTCTTCAGATTGTTATGTCGGCAACCCCTCATTTCGAGGAACCGACCGTTTGGGTGTCTTCTACGCTTCGGAACAGGTATACTGTCCTCGCCCCGAAGGAACTTGCCAGTGATGGACTTATCACATTTGAGAACATCATCGAGAGTACCGGCTACGACGACTTCTCCGCCTTCGGTACCAGCTCCGGGGCCGAGGTCGACGATGTAGTCAGCTCTCCGAATGGTCTCCTCATCATGTTCGACAACGAGAACATTGTTGCCCAGGTCTCGCAGATGAGTGAGTGACTTCAGGAGCCTGTCGTTGTCTCGACTGTGAAGCCCGATACTGGGCTCATCACACACGTATGTCACACCAACAAGATTTGAGCCAATCTGGCTTGCAAGGCGAATTCTCTGAGCCTCGCCTCCCGCAAGACTCGGAGCGGACCTATCGAGAGTGAGATAGTCTAGTCCTACATCCTCAAGGAACCCGATACGCCCCATTATCTCACGGATAATTGGGTCTGAGACCGGTCGAAGTCTAGGCACAACTTCTGCCTTCTCGAAGAACTCCCTCAGAGCCTTGATTGACATGTTGTTCAGGTCGGTGACTGACTTGCCGTTGAATGTCACGGCCAGAGACTCGGGTCTCAGCCTCCTGCCGTTGCAGAGGGGGCACGTCTGAGATGACATGAGCTTCTCGAGAATACTCAGACCATACTCAGATGTTGTAGTCTTGTAGAGCCTCTTCGCCCGTTCTACCCAGCCCTCAAAGGGCCTCTGGAATGTCCCCTTGAATTGGACCTCGTACTCTGGATTATCGGCTTCCCATGTGGCCTCGAACTTCTCGTCACCTGAACCATAGAGAAGTAGGTTTCGCTGCTTCTCCGTCATGTCCTTCCATGGCGTGTCCATGGTAAAGCCGTAGTGCTCAATAATCTTCTTGGTGAAGTCACGTTTGACTTTCCACTCGTCTGTCGAGAACAGGCCATCATTCAGAGAGCGGCTTGGATCTGTGATGAACATATCAGGATCGAACTGCCTGATGACACCGATGCCTGTGCAGCGAGGACATGCCCCTTGAGGTGTGTTCCAACTGAAGATACGTGGTTCCATTTCTGGAAGACTGATACCACAGTCAACACAGGCGAACTGCTCTGACAAGGTCAGGTCTCCATCAGGACCAATGATAGTGACCACTCTCTCAGCCATCTTTAGTGCGGTTTCCACAGCCTCTGAGATTCGCCCTCGCTCTGACGCCTTCACAGTGAGACGGTCGATGACCACTTCTATCGTGTGCCCAAAGTACCTATCAAGCGACATACTTTCCTCAAGCTCAAGGAGTTTCCCGTCAACGCGCGCCCGCACGTACCCCTTCTTCATCAGGTCCTTGAACTCCTTCCGATACTCCCCCTTGCGTCCCCGGACAATAGGAGCCAGAATCATGACTCGGGAGCCCTCTTTGAAATCCATGATGCGGTCAACAATCTGCTGAGATGTCTGGGGTTCGACCTTCTTTCCGCATTTCGGGCAGTGGGGCTCTCCAACCCTAGCGTACAGAAGGCGCAGATAATCATAAATCTCTGTAATGGTCCCGACCGTCGACCTTGGATTTCGGCTGACACTCTTCTGGTCGATTGATATTGATGGCGAGAGACCTGTCATTAGGTCGACCTTTGGTTTCTCAAGCATTCCCAGAAACTGCCGAGCATACGGTGAGAGTGACTCTATGAATCGCCTCTGGCCTTCGCTGTAGATAGTATCAAAGACCAAGGAGCTCTTCCCTGACCCCGAGAGACCTGTCACCACTGTAAGAGTATTCTTTGGAATAGTGACATCGATGTGTTTCAGATTGTGCTCAGCGGCGCCTATGACCACGATTGACCTAGGAATATCTTCCTCAGACTCTAGGTCACCAGTGCTCTTCCTCTTGTCCGCCGTGGTCACTCTTGAACTCCTTCTATCCTCTTCCGTAATCCTGCAATCTGATCTCGGAGCTTCGCCGCCTTCTCGAACTCAAGGTTCCGGGCAGCCTCCTTCATTTGTTCTTCCAAGTCGATAATGTAGTCAGCAAGTTCATCCACCTCAAATGGGTCAAAGTCCTCTAGCTTTGTCTGAGCTTCTTTCTCAGGCTTGACAATACCCTGTGCAATGTCCTGAATGCCCTTCACAATTGACGTCGGTCGAATGCCATGTTCCTCGTTGTATTTCGTCTGATAGCGACGTCTTCGGTTGGTTTCATCGATGGCACTCTGCATCGCGTCTGAAACATGGTCACCAAAGAGAACCACACGACCATTAGCGTTTCTTGCTGCTCGGCCCATCGTCTGAATGAGTGCCCAGTCCGTTCGTAGGAAACCTTCCTTATCAGCATCCAAAATTGCCACCAAAGAGACCTCTGGGAGGTCAAGCCCCTCCCGAAGGAGGTTGATTCCAACCAAGACGTCAAACTTTCCCTGACGAAGTTCGCGAACAATCTCAATTCGCTCGACGGTCCCTATATCGGAGTGGAGATATCGCGCCTTGACACCGGCGTCTACGAGATACTCACTCAGCATCTCAGCAGTCTTCTTTGTGAGTGTCGTGACTAGGATTCGGTCACCCAGAGTGACTGTCCTCTTGATCTCTCCAAGGAGATGGTCCACCTGACCTACTACAGGCTTGACGATGACCTCAGGGTCTAGGAGCCCGGTTGGTCGAACCAGCTGCTCAACTATCTGCTGACTCACCTTCTTTTCAAACGGGCCAGGTGTCGCGGTTGTGTAGATGACGCGCCTCATGTACTTCTCAAACTCGTGGAACTTCAGGGGTCTGTTGTCAATCGCGGAAGGCAACCTGAAACCATAATCAACAAGGTTCTGCTTCCGAGCAAGGTCGCCATTGTACATCCCATGTAACTGGGGGATGGTCATATGACTCTCATCAAGAATCATCAGGAAGTCATCAGGGAAGTAATCCAGCAGGGTATAGGGTTTCACACCCTTTGCACGGCCATCAATGAATCGTGAGTAGTTCTCAATCCCCTGACACATGCCAGTCTCTCTCAGCATCTCAAGATCGAACAGGGTTCTGCGCTTCAGGCGGTCCGCCTCGACTAATTTGCCCTCTTTCTTGAACCACTCAACGCGCTCTTCCATCTCCTGCTCGATCTCATCGAGGACCTCAACAACTTTCTCATATCGTGCGATATGATGACGGGCGGGGTAGAGTTCAAACCAGTCAGGACTTCCAATCTTTCTGGCAGTGAGGCGTTCAAGAAGAGTGAGCCTGTCAACAACATCGCCGTCAAGCTCTATCCGGATGCTATTTTCGGACCCTGACGGGTACACATCGATGACATCGCCTCTGACCCTGAAGACTCCCGGCTTGACATCCATATCGTTGCGTTCGTACTGCATGGCAACAAGGCGTTCCAGAATCTCTCTCCTGTCGACCTTCTTTCCGCGCTCGATGTACATCCTGAAGTAATCGTACTCGCTGGGGTCCCCCACACCATAGATGCAGGACACTGATGCTACCACAACGACATCCTTTCGAGAACGGAGTGAGTGAGTCGTTGAGTGGCGGAGTCGTTCGATCTCTTCATTGATGTCGGTCTCTTTCTCGATGTACATGTCCTTTGAGGGAACATACGCCTCAGGCTGGTAGTAATCATAGTAGCTGACGAAGTACTCCACTGCATTCGATGGAAAGAACTGCTTGTATTCAGAAGCGAGCTGTGCTGCCAGAGTTTTATTGTGAGAGATGACCAGAGTGGGCTTCTGCACAGCCTCTATGACATTGGCCATGGTGAACGTCTTGCCTGAACCTGTGACTCCCAGAAGCGTCTGATGTTCAAGTCCACTCTCGAGACCCTCCACTAGCTTGGCAATTGCCTGTGGTTGGTCGCCTGTTGGCTTGAAAGGGGCAACCAGTTTGAACTCGCTCATCTGCTCAAACCTCGCTCAGTCTGGATGGCACACGCCTGACCATAAGTAACCTTTGCGGTACCTACCAAGCCTCGACACAGCTTCGTGGCAGGCATCGCTACTAGGGTTTTCTGACCCGAGATAGTTCACCTCAAAGAACTCAGACAACCGTGAGAGATGGTCGAAACTAAGTCGAGTAGCATTTGTGACGATAGTGCGGCGTTTTAGCCGCTACTAATCCTTGAAGCTCGGTTCTTCCGAGAAGAATCATGCCAATACTAAATCGCTTTCTGAAAAAGAATGGAAATCGAAAAAAGGCAGTTTGATTTGTAACAATACCAATTGCGAGAGATGGAAAGTGGAAACAAAGTGGATTGGTTGATATCAAGTGGACACGATTGACAGAGGAATCATATGGGAGCTTCATGAGAACTGCAGGATTTCATACCAAGCGCTCGCAAGGAAGTTCGGACTCACTGCAAACGGTATCCGAGGCAGAATTCTCAAGATGATGGAGGCCGGTATTATTGATAGATTCATGGTCAGCCTGAGCGCAGAGATGATTGACGCTGACATCATGTTTGCGCTCGTGTACACTGATGGAACAGAGGACCCCGAGGAATTCATCACGAAACTTGGTCAGAGTCCAATGACTATTTTTGTGGGACTGATCGCATGCACAGAGGGTGGTGTGTATCATCTCGCTGCTCAGTACATCAAGTCTGAAGGACTTAATCAGATAGGATCCTTCATTCGGAGCAACAAGGAAGTAATCCGTCTTGAGATTTACCCGATTCTGTACCGGAGAGGGGGAAAGGCTGAGCTAAAGAAGGCGGACCTCAGAGTGCTCAAAGTTCTAGTCGATGATGCTCGGATGCCAATTAGAGAGATTTCAGAGAAGACAGGACTCACTGCCCGACGTGTCAAGAGAATTCTGGATCGTTTCTCAGAGACTGATTGCATATGGACTGCTGCGCGGTGGAATCTTGTCGCGGGCGGCTGCATTCAATTTTTCATGAGAACGATCTATGATGAGAGAGCCACAACAGCCGATAAACTAGCGAAATGGCTCAGAGAATCGTTTCCTAGAGAGTACTGGGACACCTATTTTGTCGCGACATCTCCAGAAGTCTTTGTGGAATTCGTTGTCGATGATTTAAGAGACATCGAACAAATCCTGAGGAGCATGAAGAAGCATCAGTTCATCAAGACAGCCACACCCCTCGTGAGACTCTCAGAGTCGAAATTCCCTTGGCTTTGTGAACATTACCTCAGAAAGAGGATTGCTGAGAGCGAAACATCCGATTAGTTCTATCTCCTTGATTCATGATGCGGCATTCTGCGTTATAGTATTGCACCACAGACCGGAACCGCTATATTGGAATTGAAATCTGCGCCCCCGACTCTCCTGGACATACCTGAAGGATGGAGTACAATACTGATGACCTCTGACTGCCCCGATGGCTACTGTAAACAGAAGATACAGGCAATCGATAATGCAATAGGACACACCAAGAACGAATGGGCAATCCTTCTCTATGACACAAGCAAGTATGAAGATGTGTTTCAAGCGCTCAAGTTCTGTGAAGCCTTCAGGTTAGAGGCAAGGGTCAGCGTGACTTCTGAAGGCTACAGGGTGCAGTTCCGTCAGGATACGACGAGAAACAACAAGCTCTGAAGGCCCCGTTCACATTCCGGATTCGTTTGAGTGCATTCCCCTGGATTACCCTGCACTGTTGCAGGTACGTTATTTGAACAGACTCAAATAGAGGTGCTACCGCGAATAATGCAAGCGAGGAGAAAGAGTCGTGACTAGCGCAGAAGACTGGAAGAACAAGAAATGGACGGCCAGAGCAAGGCAGTTGATTCACTGGATAGCCAAAGCTGATCCTGAGAAGCCTGTCATGATTCTAATCAGACACTCGCACAGAGAGATTATGCGACACCATAGTGACATGCTGAGTGTTGGATTGACTCCTCTGGGAAAGGCCATGTCAGTAGAGATGGGACGGCGGGTTCCAGTCCAGAGAAAAGCACACATCTTCTTCAGCATTGTCCCCAGATGCTATGAGACCGCAGAGGGAATTTCGCAGGGGTTCATTCAGGCGGGCGGCGAGGTCATCGATATGGATTCACTTCCAACATTGGCCAGACCCGAATACACTGATGACAAGGTATGGAAGAACCTGAACCCAAATGGAAACAACGTGACTGAGTTCGTCAATCGATGGGCAGATGGGGAGTTCGAAGGTCGTATAGAATCCTTCGATAGATTTCAGGCAAGGTTGTTGGACGATACCCTCAGGCGTTTCGTATCGCTCAAGGAGAATCAACTGCATATCCATGTGACTCACGACCTCTCGCTGATGTCTGCCAAGAGAGCACTCAGCGGAAGAGCTCTCACGAGGGATGATAGAGAGCCCTTCTTGGGCGGTGTTGCCATCGCGTACGAAGACTCGAAACTGCGTGTCTTCATGGGAGGAGAGAGAGCAGCTGAGAGCATCACTAATCGAATCAGGAAGGTCTGCTTAATTCAGTCTGAACTTGTTGCATGACTCGATATCAGAAGAAATCCATGATATTCCTTATTAAGCAAACTCACCGTGCGCAGGCGAATCAAAATGCAGCTATTCGGCATTCCGAACGATATCCTTGGCATCATCCTTGCACTGACAACATCACTACTCTGGAACATAGCACCCATAGTGCAGAAGGAAGCCCTTGCAGAGATGGAGGAAATCGATGCCAAGAACCCACTGAAACACACACGAAAGCTCTTCTCAAAACCTCGGTGGGTCCTCGGATTCGGATTGGCACTCATCGGTGGACTCACCTACATGCTTGCAACGAATCTTGCAGGAATCGTGGTAATCCAACCCCTTATGAATGTGGGACTCATTGCCCTTGTGTTCTTCTCGATTCGCCGCCTTGGGGAGAGGCTCGACATGCCTGCGGCAATTGGGATTGTGCTGATGATCCTCACACCTGTCTTCATTGCGTTTGGTGGTGTGACCGAACCGACAATGTTCACAGAATTCACTGGCATCCTCCTGTATTCCGGGACCATGCTCGTGGGGATTGGGCTCATGGCGGGTGGGACAAGCCGAATCGCTATCCTATGGGCACCGATTACCTCATTCTTTCAGGCCTTGGCGGCGCAGTTCACCCAATGGTTCACGTTGGAGCTGTTCGGAACTGCCGATATTGTTCAGGGCTTTATCAACGCCTTCTTGCCTCTTGTCCTGCTGGGCATCTTCACTGCAATCGCAGCCATTTACACAGTATCGATAGGTCTCCAACGAAATCCAGCATCCAGATTCAATGCAATAACTGGGACCGTCAGCATGTTCGCTGTGGTTCTTGGCGGCATCATGATCTTCGGGCAGATAATAACGAACGCCCTCTTCTATGGGATTGGTCTAGGATTCGGAATCATTGGTGTGATTCTACTCAGCAAATACCAAGAACAAGGAAAGACTAGTCCTGAGATAGAAAAGAAGTAGATGGACCGATGGTGCGCATAGGCCACCCCCGACATTCCGTGTTGTCCATTTGTATCATTTTGCAGGTACACTTCTCTTCCGCAATATGGCTGCTACTACGACCCCGACCAGAGCTGCCGCTCCGATGATTATTAAGAAGGTTGCAGTATCGCCGCCAAAACCAACGGCAAGCACTTCTATACTACCTTCTACCGAAGTGAATGTATCAATGGCACTCACCATGTAGATAGTATAGTTCAGTGTGCCTGCTTCGGTAGGAGTCCAGCTGTATGAGTATGTATCCCCGCTGGCAGTCATTGAATGATTGCTCCCCCCGAACTGGATATCAACAGCGTTCACTCCCAGGAAGTAGGTCACGTTTATGAAGGCTGTCACCTCATCTCCAACATACACAATCTCCGGACGGACAATCGGCTCTTCATAGCTCGGAACACTAGTGAGAGGTCTGTAAGTGAAGCTCTGTGCAGCCCAGTCCGACCAGAGACCGTAGCTGTCACAGGATTTGACCCGCCAGTAGTATGTGGTGTTGTTGACCAGTGGAGGACCAGCATAATCGATTGAGGTTCCGGATCCCTCCTCGCTCGTGGCGATCCATAGCAGTGTTTCATTATAGTATTCATTATCCCAGACCTCGACATTGTATCCACTCTGGTAATCGCCAAGGTCAGGATCAGTGATTTCCCAGCCAAAAGCTGGCGTCGAATCCTGAATGTAATTGATCAAGGGCGGACCTGAACGTCCACTAGTCGTCAGATTAACTACAGTCGGATTTGTAAATGATACTTCAATGTATGCAGCATACTGAGGTTGGTGGCTTGATTCAGCGACAAGATCGAGCGCATTCTCTGTCCCTATTTCTACAGTCTGTCTGAGGACCTCAGTAAGTATCTCATCACCAGCCAATGCCATGCGAACATCATCCGTGACTTCCCAACCATACCAGTTATTCTCGATAAACATGTCAGGGCTTGCCGGGGAACTGATGACATCTGAAGGTCCTGAAGAAATCGCTGGCTGAAGGTTCCATGTCAAAGTTGACTCATTCCAAGAATCATTCCCACAGTAGTAGACCCCGATGGGTTCATCAGCATAGGATTCGGCCCACTCGAGGTCATTGTACACATACATAGTCGCCCGAAAGAATGGCGTATTCACCTCACTGAGATTGAATTTGAACCAAGAACGGCCGATGAACCACTCAAAACCATCCCAGCCTGTTCCAAGGTACATATACGGTTCAGAAACAAAGTTGTAATCAGCATATGACCCATTGAGAACACTAGTGTCTTCTAGTACACTTATGTTCTCTAAGGAACCATCTGCAAATCCAGCTGACCCAGAACTGCGAACTGAATCATCAACATCTACTAGTGCAAGCATTGGCATGCCAGAAATGGCCGGTAGTAAGAACAAGATGGTCATGGTGACTAGGGACGGCCCCCTCATACTTCATTCCTCAGCTCCTTTGTTGACGAGGTGCTTTGGCCTGTAAAACTAATAGTGTGGAAGGACTATTTCCAAGGAGTAGAGTCGTTCCACTCCTTTTGCTGGGACTCCTCGCGAATTCTAGACTTCACAGACGATTTGAGATGCAGCTTATTACTTTTCCTGTGAGACTGCCAGGATCTTCCTCAATGCTGCTCTTAAGATGAAGTCTAGTAACTGGACTATTCCAGTGGGCTGCGAAAACCTATTTGATTCCAGTTCTACTATAGCACAGGGAAGATGGATTGAGAGCCACTGGCATCTATCTAGATAAGAACAGGCTACAACCAGGAGAAACACTTTCAGGTCAAGTCACCATACGAACTAGCAAGTCATACGAATGCAACCGGGTTGTTCTGAAGATAATAGGGAAAGAGAGAACGGAACGTGCTGCTGGAGAAACTAATGTAGTTGAGGAAAAGCACCATATCAATACGGTGTTCACAATCAGCGAGGGAGGTGTCGTCCCGGAAGGTGTATCTCAGTTCCCATTTTCCTTCAGACTGCCGAGCAGTCTACCGCCAAGCTATCATGGGAGAAACGGGACAATTGAGTATTCAGTCCGGAGTGTGGTTGAGGTCAATTGGGCTCCGGACCCTCTGTCGGAAGAATCATTCTATGTCCTACAGGAAGGACCTCCTAGTCCTCACGAAATCTTTGATGTTCGTCGCCTGAATCAGACATCAGGACATCTGCATGTCAAGCTCGATTCGAATGCTATATGGATGAACAGAGGAATACGTGTAAGGTTCATGGTGAGTGAGAGGAGTCGAGTGAAAGGAGTCAGGTTTGAAATACTCAAGAGAGAAGAAGCACTCTGTCAGCATCATGTAGTGAATAACCATGAAACGGTGGCCTTTGAGTTCTATCCTATTTCTCCTGCTGATTTCGAGAGTTGGAAGGATGTACAGGTCGGAAAAACGTTGGATTGCCAATTACCATTCCGCGGAGAGCTTATTTCCGTTTCTTACATTCTGAAGGTCAGCCTAGATGTATCACTCGGACGAGATCCGGATGTAGTGATTCCGCTCGAGTTCTCAAAAGATGTCCCAGTTGGGAATGTATTGGATGAGATTGAGCGCGACCTCTGGCGATTCTAATAAGCAATCCTTTTTGGAGAAGTAGAATGACGACAGAAGATTAGGTCTATTAAACCAAAGGAGCATCAAGAAGGCAATAGATGTCATTCCACGACCAGACAGATTGCTCTTGATTTGTTGCCCGATGTCTCATCCTAGGTGCGGAGAACCTCTCAAGCAGACAATCCATCGTCAAAGAAATAGTCTAATGGTAGGGTCACAGCATAGTGGTCAGAGAATCTTGTTCGGTGTTCAGTACGGTCAGGAAGTGACGGATGTTTGGTCAGTGTGTAGAGCGTTCTCATCGGAGTCCGCTCCACAAGAATATGGACTTGAGCGTTGCTTGCCAGTGCCCTGCCAACGGGCGGAATTCCTTTGGGGAACTGATGGTTGCCCGTGGAAACAAGAGTGACAAGTCCATACTCAAAAGTCTTCGCCATAAGCCGGGCAGAGGCATGGGCGATCTGCTGAGACCTCTCAGCATCGAAACCTTCACTCGTGAAGAGATCAGGCAGACCAGGGACTATGAGCATCTTCGCAGCGATGCGTTCCATGTATTCGTCAAGATGATTGACCAGAAGATCGTAGGTCTGAGAGGAGTTGAATGCCCTCGAGATGAAGATGTTGTCCATCACGTCTTCAGCGTTCAATTCGTATTCCGAAGCATAGTCCGCAAGTTTGAGAGTGTCAATCATATTCGAACTATCGATGATAATCACTGGACCAGCAAATCCATCTCGTGCCTCTGGCACCTGAGCCCACACCGCTGCACGCAGCAAGTCCTCACAGAACGAGGCGTGTCCGTAGAAGAGATGTACAAGTCCGCATTCGTATCCGCCCTCAAGCAGTCTATCAATAGCTGGAACGCCGCTTCCTACACGTGCATGCACTAGTGCGTCTGCAGTCTGAAAGCTCACATCATGGTGCACTCTATAGTCCTCATGAATTCAGGACCCACTGAACAACTAGAGTGTTCGTAAACAAGAGCGCGACTATTTTCGGCACCCAGAGAGAATTCACTACTATGAATCGCAGCCCGGCATCCCGATAGTCTGGTGACTTTATTAGGCATGGTCAGAAACATGCGTGTTCTAGTATATGGTGAGTGAACACTCCTTTTTGCCGCTTTCACAACCCAGTAATATTCACTATGGTTAACAATATCGAGAATATGCCGCACTTTGGAGCCATTGATGAGTCACTAGAGGAAGAGCAAGCACTCCTGATGAGAGCGAGGCTTCATGTCAGAGGAGGCTGGATTCGATTTTCAGAAGGAAGGACTAGGGACGCCATAGCTGCCATATATGATGCGCTCTCATCTTCAATGCAGATATTCTCAATTCCGAATACGTCTGGCCGAATCCTGAAGATCGCTGAGGGTGAAGACCCTTCCGACGATCTAGCTCTCTTCAAGATTCTCAAGCGCTCTGGAGTCTTTGATGACTCAGTGAGTCTTGAAGACTTCATGTACATTGCTCAGAGTCTGGATGACGCTCTAGAGAACCGACTGGCAGGATTTGATGAAACAAGATTTGTCGAAACAACGAATAGACTGTTCATACAACTGGGTGTGCTCCCGTTTGATGCTTGTGCGTTGCCAGACTCTATTACTCTATAGCAGTTGTCAGGTGACCGCGTGCAGCCAAACTCAATCCCATTGACGGTAAACGCACTTCAATTCCTTGGCAGTATCTGATTCATGGATAGATTGATTCAATCGCTGGAAACACTCAGTGTAGATGTCCCACAGTGACTGCTTCTCGGGATACTGCGGTATAAGCTGTTCAAGTAGCACGAGTGCTTCGGGATGATATCCACGCCTCACGTAACAACGTATCAGATACCAAAGAACATGCGGCTCGTCAGATCCCAGTTCCACAGCCATGCGGTATGCGCGCTCTGATTCATCCTCATCGCCAATAAGGCCGAGTAGGTCCCCCCAGATAGACCAGGTCCACGCGATGCTGGTATCGAATTCGAGAGACCGCTCTATTGCATCGGCTGCATCATCATACCTATTGGTCATCATGTACACAAGCGCCAGTGCATTCCACATCGTGGGATTCTGTGGTTCGAGCATCATTGACCGCAAGCAGGCGTACTCAGGATCAAGTCCTTGAAGATTATCTGGCAGACCATTCTGTCTATGCAGAGAGATTGAGACCATCTGCATCATGGCCTGAAGGTGGCCCAGTATATACTGTTCTTCGATATCAGAACCGGACATCGCTTCTTCCTCCTATGATTTTCCCATGCTGTCATGGACCGTTGTAGTATATACGAGAGAACTCGCATATTGACATCGTGTCTGTCGGAGATTTGTGAGGCTTCTTGTCTCTGGCCGATGAGATGCGGCTCTTCATTTTTCCAGGCATCATCATTCTTCATCTTGCATCCTGCAGCAGGTTCACTTGGAAACAACTGCATGATATGGGAAAGCTCATAGGAAAATGGTTCTTTCGAAACCGATAGAAATGGACCACTGCAATCACAAAATCACTTTGAGCGAATATGACAATTTTGTGCAGGCAAGGAGGCTCGCAATGCACACATCGTGCATTTTCGAGGATTCATAATCCCTTTTCTCCGCTGGAAGGTGTCCGTTCTGCAATCACAGCTCAGTTTCACTCTAACTCTCTGTGAAGCACTTCTCGGATGAATCCCGATGTCAACATCAGAGAAGTAGGCTAGAGCGCATCTAGGAACTCAGAGAATCTCTCAAAAGCCCGCTCAAGATACTCTCTATCTGCGCCAAATCCAATACGAATGAATCCTGGCACCTCGAAGTATTCACCTGGAGCGATAAGGACACTCTTCTCCTTCAGCAGCCGCATCACTAGTTCCAGGGATGAGAGTCCTGTCTTCTGCTTGATGAAACAAATCGCGGAAGCAGAAGGGGGCACATACTCGAACAGGGCGGAGTAAGAGTCCAGCCATTTCTTTGTGATGGACCAGTTCTCTCGAATGAGTTTCCTTGTGCGTTGCTCAATCTTGGCTCTGAATTCGGGCCTCAACGCATGGACTGCCAGCCAATCACTCATCTTTGAGGGACAAATGGTCGTGTAGTCAGAATAGTTCCAGAGTTGCGTAGCCACCTCTTGGGAAGGACAGGCCGCCCATCCCAGCCGAAGTCCTGGAAGTGCACAGACCTTTGATAGGCTAGAAGTGACGATAGTCTTGTCATATCGACCAAACATCGACGGTGATTTCTCCTCCTTCATCTCTGCGCCCCTATAGACCTCATCAGAAACAACCCAGACCCCCTTCTCATCAGCAATCTCCACAATTGCTTTCAGACTGCTCGTGTCAATTATCGAGCCCGTTGGATTGTTTGGATTGCAGATCATGATAGCCGCAGTCCCGTCCGTCACGACGTCCTTCAGTGATTCAATATCGGGAATCCAGCCTCTCTTTGCCATCTGAAGCTTGCATGTCCTGACCTTACCTCCAAAGGCCTTCCAGATGCCGCTCATTTGCATGTAGTTCGGAACCATGAAGACAAGTTCGCGACGAAGGGGATTCTCATGGAAGAGCCACCAAGTGACAAGAAAGTTAGCCTCCGCCCCTCCATTCGTAGCAAGTATGTTCTCAGCTCCGGAGCCAGGATAGTACTGGGCGATTGCTTCGCGCAATGGCACAGTGCCATTAGTCTGGGAGTATCCCAGCTGCATATTGAGGAACTGATCCTTGAGCTCAGTCGTCTCAAGGAGGTCTATTATCCTGAGTGGTTCAACACCGCTCTCGCTCAGATTGAAGTCCACAAAATGCTCCCATTCGGACTGTATACGCTCAAGATTGAAGGGTTCAAGGTTCACTGAGATTGTCTCCTCAAGCTATTCATTAAAAAAGGGCTAAACACCAACTTATGAACTCACCCAATTGATGAGCTGTAAAGTTAGCGACGCTAACTTAACAGCCCACTACTTTTCTGAAACGTGTAACAAGGAACACCTCACTTCAATTCTTCGGTCAGCTGACAGTCAAGAATAATCGTTCTAAATTTCCCCAACTCCTCCTGCCACTTTTTGGCTTTACTTAAATGTACATCAACCTTAGGATTCATCTCTGTCATGGTATCTAGATTATGTAACAACACTGATAATTGCATTAAAAAGGAGTCATATATGCAAGAAGTCAACAAACTTATGATGTTTCAATATGGCTGTCAGCGACATGCCGAAAGCCAAAGAGTTCTACACAGGAAGGCGTGAAAAAAATGCCGGCAAAGAAGGACGAAACAAGAAAGGAGTTGTCACCAGAACAACGTGATGCACTCCTCAGGGCATTGAAAGCCCGTTTCGAGAAAAACATGAACCGCCATACAGGTCTTGAATGGGCTAAAGTACAAGCAAAGCTGGGTGATAATACTGAAAAACTGTGGTCACTAAATGAAATGGAAAGAACTGGCGGTGAACCGGATGTTGTTGGTCATGATAAAAAGACGGGCGAATACATTTATTGTGATTGTTC
>Ga0153915_10000079_pt1 | contig 83940 bp, 73 predicted proteins | sample Opewatmetagenome_2_FD_107003 | JGI IMG/M metagenome (GOLD analysis project Ga0153915, IMG submission 107003) | Freshwater wetland microbial communities from Ohio, USA - Open water 3 Core 3 Depth 3 metaG | ecosystem: Environmental > Aquatic > Freshwater > Wetlands | place: USA: Ohio, Lake Erie...
ATATCCCGGTTGTAGTGCCGGGAGATACTTCATTTTTATATGATATTTGGGGAGAAAAGGTTTACTGTGTCCTATCGGAATCCTTTGTCGATTATAAAAAAATTGCATTTGATTATCCGGGCACTGATCAGCTAAAGAATAATTGCTATTATTACAATAGAGAGTCAGCTATACAGAAGAAGATTCCTAAAAAAGCTGAAGAATTTGAAAATAAAAGAGAAAACGGGCAGGGCATTTACTTTAAATAAAAAAAAAGACGGGGCAAGCCTCGTCTTTTTTTTTTGAATCTATAGAAAAGGTATCAGTTATTGCTGGTTTCAAGCTCGGGAATTTCAATTGAAGTAATATCTTTATAATGTTTAGGTTTTCTGGAATTTCCGTTTTTCTTGTTGGATATTTCAATCGGCACCCTGTTTTCAGCCGGTTCATGTTTAATATCGTGATAAACATAAACATCATTCTTATAATTGCGGAGAACGATTCTATCCTCGTCATGGTGCAGAACATACTGTGGCAGGATTGGAATTTTGCCTCCTCCGCCGGGGGCGTCAATTACAAGATGGGGAATTGCAAGGCCTGAAATATTTCCCCTGAGTTTGTAGATTATATCGAGGCCGGTCTGAATTGACGTTTTGAAATGGCTTGTTCCTTTGGTTTCATCGGCCATAAAGAGGTAATAAGGTTTAACCCTTATTTTAAGTAATTTAATAAATAATTCTTTCATCACATCCGGGTCGTCATTAACGCCTTTCATAAGCACGGACTGGTTTCCGACCGGGCAGCCTGAATCTGCAAGCATAGCGCAGGCTTTTGTGCTTTCGGGAGTAATTTCCCATGGATGATTGAAATGGGTATTTATATAAACAGGGTGATATTTTTTAATAATATCGCACAGTTTCTGGGTAATCCGGTGGGGTAAAACGCATGGCATCTTGGTGCCGATACGGATAATTTCAACATGAGGAATTGAACGGAGCCTTTTAAGAATTTTTTCAAGCATAGTATCGGTAAGCATCAGAGGATCGCCGCCCGACATAATAACGTCGCGGATTTCAGAATGCTTTTCGATATACTTGAAGGCCGATTCAAGTTCCTTCATCGAAATTTTATCGGCATTACCGACTTTTCTTTTACGTGTGCAGAAACGGCAGTACATTCCGCACTGGCTTGTTGTAAGAAAAAGCGCCCTATCGGGATAACGATGAGTGATATTGGGAACAGGACTCATTTCGTCTTCTTTTAATGGGTCTTCCGAACCATCCAAATCCCCTAGTTCATCCTTATCGGGAACGCACTGGCGCCAGATAGGATCTCCCTGGTGGCGGATTAAACTAAGATAATATGGATTGATTCTAGCCTGGAAAAAGCCATCAAGTTGTTTAGCAACGCTTTTATCAAGGTTGAATTTCTCAACCAGTTGATCGACAGTATGAACACTGTCGCGTATCATTTGTTGCCAAAGTTCCATAATATATTGCCCTTTATATTTTTATGTATTTACCAAAGATTATCAAATTATCATTCATTGAATAGAAATCTTTAATTTCCGAAAGAACCGAGTAATTGTTTCTCAGGTAGAAATTCCGGGTCGGAGTGTAATCCTCCCGCGATGAAGTTTCTGCCAGAATCAAACGCCCGCTTCTTTCTTTTGCGAAATCTTCGACGTGCCCTAAAAGTTTCTTTCCAACGCCTTTATTCTGAGATGCCGGATCGACAACTATCCAGTACATGTCGAAAACTCCATCGGTCAAAGCCCGTTTGCCCGTACAATGATAACCTAAAACTTTGTTCTCTTCCTCATACACAAAAATATTGTAGTAATCCTGCTGAGGTCTTGCAACAGCTTCATCAATTAATTCAAGAGCTATCTCTTTCTCTTCGGTATTGAAAATATCAACCGACGAAAGAATATTCTTTATTTGTCCTCTGTCTTCAGGACGCAATTTTCTTATCATAGCTCTTTCTTTCCAAGGCAATATCGGCCAGTTTGTAAAGAAGTTTATCGTAATTTAACCCGTAAGCGGCCGCGCTTCGTACAAAACCGCTGTCGGGGGAAATATCCGGGTTCGGATTAACTTCAATAACATAAGGCACATTCCGTTTACTAATACGAATGTCCACTCTTGCATAATCGCGGCATTCTAAAGCATTGTATGAATCTATTGCTAATTTTTCAATTTTCTTTTTTAACGCTGAATTGACTTTTGCCGGGCAGCGCGGAGTTGTATGTTTGTAATAAACGCTGTTCGGAGACCATTTCGCTTCGTAAGTAATTATTTTAGGAAGATTCTTCGGAAGCCCGTCGAACATAATTTCCGATAGAGGCATCAGCTTTCCTCCCAGAACGGCGGCATTAATTTCCCTTCCGTCTATATATTCCTCAATAATTACATCCTGATGGAATTTTTTGAAAAGATAACTTACTCTTTCAGCCGCCGTTTTATAATCCTTGGCGACCGAAAACTCGGAAATTCCTATGCTTGCGTCTTCATTTGCAAGTTTAAGAATAACAGGGAACTGAAGAGTGAATTTTTCCTCCGAAGGGAATTTCTCTCCAAAAGAAGCTATAAAATAATCCGGGGTAGTAATTCCAAAAGAATCGAGAATCACTTTTGTTCTCGATTTAACAAGGCAGTTGCTAAGGCTCGAAGGAATATTCCCGGTGTATTCATACCCGAGAATATCGTACAGCCCTGCGGCATAGCTTTCGTAGTAGGAATTTCCCTCAACCGATTCGACAAAATTAAATATCAGATCAGGGGAATAGTTCTGGAGTCTGCTTATAACCTGCGGGATGTTTCCGTTAAATCCGAGTGAAGATACGTTTTTATATTTTTTTTGGAGCGATTTCTTTATTATTTCAATGTTTTTTAGAAATTCTGTCTCTGAAAGGTCAATATTCTCCTCTTCCGAGGAAACATCTTTCCCGAGGTAATTGTCGTAATACTTAACCGGCTCATTATAGCAGATCAATATTTTCAAGTCAGATTTCATATTAATCTATATCTTTTCGCTGCCGCCAATAAAACAAGATTTAGCATTTCGTTATAAGAAATATTTTCGGAACGCGCCGCTTTTGGATAACAGGAATTGTCATCAGGATCTGGCAGAATGCCCGGAAGAGGATTAACCTCAATTATATTCGGTACGTTATTTTTGTCCAGGCGGACATCAATGCGGCTCCAATCCTTGCAGTTGAGCACTTTATAAGTTTTTAAAACTGTTTTCTTTATTTCATTTTCGAGTTGTTTATCAATTTTGGCGGGGCAAGAGAAGATTTTAAGAGGGTTTTCTTTGGTATCATAAATCCATTTTGCTTCGTAGGAATAAATTTTAACCGCTTCATCAGGGAGTTCGTCAAAATTAATCTCAACAATGGGAAAAATTCTTGTTTCCTCTCCATTTCCGAGCACTGCCACGGTAAATTCCCTTCCTGAGAGAAATTCTTCTGCTATGAATGGCTGATTGTAAACCGGGAAGTACTCTTCAAGAATCTTTTTGAGTTCATCGAAGCTTCTTACGAAATTTTTATTATAAATTCCCTTGCTTGAGCCTTCGCCGACAGGTTTAATCAGAACGGGAAATTCAAGTTCAAAATTATTCAGGCTTTCCAGATTTTCGAGGACGCAGAATTTTGCATTCGGGATTTTATAATAAGTAAGAATTTCTTTTGTCCGCGCTTTGTTGAGGCATGTAGCAAGAGTAAGCGGGTCGGAACCGGTATAGGGAATGTTAAGAAGATCGAGCATAGCGGGAATTTGCGCTTCGCGCCCTATCCCATTGAAGCCTTCTGCGATATTGAAAACAATATCTGGCCTGAGGCTGCGGAATTTTTCAAAAGCATCTTCGTTGGCTTCAATCATTGTAACGTTATGATGCATTGAGAGAGCGTTTTTAACTGCATTGATGGTATCGATGGTGTCCCATTCGGCAAAAATATCGTTAGAAGTTGTATTTTTTTGGAGTAGAGAGAGAGATGTGCTTTCGGAAATTGATTCAACTTCCGGTTTTACATTATAAGAAAGAGCTACATTCAACTTTTTATTTTTAAACAACAGAGTAATTACAAAATTCCTAAAAATTTTTTACGTAATATAACTATTATAAAATGATTTGCAAGTATTTAAATCAATTTTGGAAAATTTTTTTTTCGGGACGAAAAAATTTTCAGACGAAAAAATTTTTACGGAGAGAAAAAATTTACCCGATGAATGAAAGTTTAAGCGACTCGGAAAAATTTTCGGATAAATATTTTTTAATGGAATGATTCTCTTCTTTCTTAAGATACATGTCATCTTCAATTACTTTGAAAGCCTCATTCTTCGCTTTGATTAATAATTCCACGTCCGAAGAAAGGTCGGCAAACTTAAGTTCAGGCAGTCCGCTTTGTTTAATTCCGAAAATATCCCCCGGGCCTCTTAACTTTAAATCTATTTCAGAAAGTTCGAAGCCGGAATTATATTTTACCATAGCATTTAGGCGTATTGCCGACTTATGTTTGTCAATCTGCTCCTGAGAAAGGTAATCTAAATTAAATTGATGAGAGAAAGAGTCTGACATAAAATCATTTTTTGTGATTAATAGGCAGTATGCCTGCCTGCTGCTTCGTCCTACGCGCCCGCGGAGCTGATGAAGCTGCGATAAACCGAAGCGGAAAGAATCGTTAATAACAATAATATTCGCATCCGGGATGTCTATTCCAACTTCGACGACTGTTGTAGCAATAAGAATATCAAATTCCTTTGCGGCAAAGCTATTCATTACAGCTTCTTTATCGCGCCAGGGCATTCTTCCATGTATCATATTTATTCTATGATTGCTGAAAACAGTAGAACGGAGTTCTTCAAAATGTGTTTCAGCCGCTTTAAGCTCAAGTTTTTCCGATTCTTCAACAAGAGGGTAAATAAGAATTGATTGATAACCCTCTTTGATCTTCTCTTTTATGAAATCATATACCTGCGGTAGTTTATCTTCGCTTCTTAAATAAGTTTTAACCGGTTTTCTCTCCTTAGGCATTTCATCGATGATGGAAACATCAAGGTCTCCGTATAATGTCATCGTAAGAGTTCTCGGAATAGGAGTGGCTGTCATTATAAGCACATCGGGAGTAATTCCTTTTCTAATAATATTCGCTCTCTGAATAACCCCGAACCTGTGTTGTTCATCAATTACTATGAATCCAAGCCTGCTGAACTGGACATCTTCTTCAAATAAAGCATGCGTTCCAATGATAATTTTACTTTCTCCCGATTCAATTTCGTCTAATATTTTTTTACGCATGCTTTTTTTCTGTCCGCCGAGCAGAAGGGAGACTTTAATCCCCGATTTTTCCAACATTTGAGAAATTTTTCTGTAATGCTGGTCTGCTAAAATTTCAGTCGGCACAAGAAGAACCGACTGGAAATCATTTTGCGCGGCAATAATCATTGAGATAAGAGCTACAATCGTCTTGCCGCTGCCAACATCTCCCTGTAAAAGACGGTTCATCGGTTTAGCAGATTCCATATCGGTTCGTATTTCATGAAGAACTCTTAATTGAGCTTCTGTAAGTTCAAACGGAAGCGAATCGAGAAATACTTTAAGCTCTTTTGGATGAACCCGGAATGAAATTCCTTTTGTAAGATGTTTTATTCTGCTTTTTTTTGAAGCTACGAGGCATTCAATGTAAAATAATTCCTCGAACTTGAATCTTTTTATGGAAGTCTCAAGCATTTCCCTGCTTTCGGGGAAATGAAGATTTATTACAGCCTGAGGCAGAGGAAGAAACCCGTATTCTTTTATAATTCTATCGGGCAAAGTCTCTTCAAGTGCGCCGGAATAACTTTCAACCGCCGAATGAATAATTCTTCTAAGGCTTATATCACCAAGGTTGGTCGATTTTAATTCCTTAACAACTTTATAGAAGGGGATAATCTTGCCGGTATTTAAATAATCTTTCGATTCCTTTTCAGCCAGTTTGTCAAAATCGGGATGCGCAAACTGCAGATGTCCGTACCTTGTAAGCACCGGTTTGCCCGATACGGCATAAAATTCATCCTTATTGAAATAATTTTTGAAGAATTTAATTCCCTGGAACCATACACACTCAAAAATACCGGAATTATCTCTCATTCTTACTTTCAGAATCTCTTTTCTGCCGTAACGGATGGTTTCTTTATCGGTTACCTGCCCGATAATTGTAACTTCGCCGTCGTAACCATTAATCAGTATCTGATTTATTTTTAAGGATGAGAGGATAGAGGAGCGGTCAAGATATTTTGACGGGAAATAAAACAACAGGTCCCTAATGGTTCTTATGCCTATTCCTGCAAAAGACTCAGCTCGTTTAGGGCCGATTGATTTTAAATACTGAACCGATGTAGATAATGATTTTCCGGAATCCATTTAAAAAGAAAAAATGTTTATCTGAATATAATAAAAAAGAGGGAAGTATTTATAAAGATTCCTGTTTCTTGTCGCGCGTCATCAATTCGAATGTGGCTTCGATAGGGTCTTTGTCTTCAAAGAGGATTTTATATACAGCTTCGCAGATAGGGGTTTCAATGCCGATTTTTTTAGAAAGGGTATAAACAGAACGGCAGGTTTCAACTCCTTCGGCAATCATTTCCATTCCGGCCAGAATGTTCTTAAGTTTTCTGCCTTTTCCGAGTTCGACGCCTACAAATCTGTTCCTGCTGTGAGAACTCATACAGGTAACAATCATATCGCCCATTCCGGAAAGGCCGGCAAAAGTTTCAGGTTTGGCTCCGAAGTAAGCTCCGAACCGGGAAATCTCTGCAACGCCGCGCGTCATAATTGCCGCCTTGGTGTTATCGCCGAGTTTGGCTCCGTCTATAATCCCCGCACCTATTGCAATAATATTTTTAATTGCGCCGCCGAGTTCCGCGCCTATAATATCATCCGATGAATAAATTCTGAAATAATCGGCGCTGAAAATTTCCTGTACTCTCTTGGCGGAATTGATATCGCTGGAAGCCGCAACAACGGCAGTAGGAATTTTTCTGCTCACTTCTTCAGCATGGCTGGGGCCGGAAATAACGGCAATCTGCGAGCCGCTGAGAGAAGGAATTTCCTGCTGTATAATTTGCGAAACAGTATAAAGCGTTTCCTTTTCAATTCCCTTGGCGACGCTTACAAAGAGTGTTCTGCTGAAATCGATAGACTTTATCTGATCCAAAACGCTTCTGATGAACTGCGTGGGAATAGCAATAACAATAATATCTTTTTCTGTGGAAGCGTCTGTTAATGAATGTGTAATGGTTATTTCATCAGGAATTTTTATTCCCGGGAGATAAATTGAGTTGACTCTGGTTTCATTAAGAACTTTGCAGTAATTTTCTTTAAATTCCCACAAGGTTACGTTATGCCCGTTGGAATTAAGAATGATGGATAAAGTAGTGCCCCACCCGCCGGCGCCTAAGACTGATATTTGCATTTACACTTTTTCTTTTTTTGAAAATGATAATCTTCTTTCGCTTCCTTTTATTAATCTGTCTATGTTAGCCCTGTGGGTATAGACTACAAGAAGTGAAAGAGCAATTACGAATGGAAGAATTGTGCCGTATCCGGGAATATCAACGCCGAATATATTCTCTCTGATAATGAGAATTAGAGGAACGGAAATAGCAGCAATAATTGAACCGAGGGAGATATATCTTGAAACATAAACTACAATTGCAAAAATTCCTACTGCAACCAGCATATCAACGGTAATCATCGTAAGAAGGAATCCGAGAGCAGTTGCAATCCCTTTGCCCCCTTTAAATTCAGCGAAGACTGTCCATATATGCCCTATAACTGCGGCAATACCGCAGAAAATCTGAATAAGGGTAAAGTCGTCGAAAGGAGTAGGATTGCTGAAAGGGAAGTTGCCGAGGTATAAACGGGCAATAAAAATAACCGCAACAGCTCCTTTGAATGCATCGAGCCCTATTGTAAGAAGACCCCATCTCCAACCGAGGACTCTGAAAACATTTGTTCCTCCGGCATTTCCGCTGCCATGGTTACGGATATCTATACCTTTTACGAGCCTGCTTACTATTATACTGTTTGGAATTGATCCTGCAATATAAGAAAGGAGAATTACGACTATAAGATTTAACATGATAATACTACTTTAATTTGTTCTGAAATTATATGCAAATAATGCATAATTAACAATTTTTACAAGGTAAAATTACTAAAACGAATTGCCATATCAAAAAGTTTTAAATCGTCGCCGGTAGTAATTTTGAAGTTTAAAGGAGAACCTTCTACTATTTTAACCTTATAACCTGCTCTTTTAACGAGCATTGATTCATCAGTTCCAATAAAACCTTCTTTTTGAGCTTTTTTCATTGAATCTAAAAGAACAGAATAACGGAAAATCTGAGGCGTCTGCGCATAATAAATGTTACTTCTTTCAACATATTTACTTACAAATAAGTTCTCGCTGCCGTCGAACTCTATTAATGTGTCGCGCGCCTTAATGCCTACAACCACATTATCGAAAATTTTTGCTTTTTCTATAGCCGTCTGTAAGATATTCTGCGGAAGTAAAGGGCGCACAGCATCGTGTACAATTATCAGGTCGTCGCCGGAACAGGATAGGGAGGACAGGGCATTAAAAACAGAATCCTGTCTTTCGTTCCCCCCTTTTACAATATTCACCTTTTTACTGCAATTATTTCCCCCGGTAATTTCACCTATTAATTCAAAATAGGCAGGCTCTGCGGCAATAATAATTTCATTGACCATCGGGCATTTATCGAATACCGAAACGGTGTATGATAAAATTTCTTTGCCGTTAATTTTAATATACTGTTTAGGCATATTACTGCCGAAACGTTTTCCTTTGCCGCCCGCAGGCAGAATAACAAAAGTTTTCATATCAGATTATTAACATTGCATCGCCGTAGCTGAGAAATCTGTAATTTTCCTTCATCGCTTTCTTATAAGCTTTCATAACATTATCATAGCCGCCGAACGCCGCAGTAAGCATAAGAAGAGTGGATTCGGGCTGATGAAAATTCGTAATTAACTTCTTAACAATTTTAAAATCGTACTGCGGGAAAATGAATTTATCCGTCCACCCGAAATTCGGTTTAACGAATCCTTCGGCGGTAACGCTGCTTTCAAGCGCGCGCGTTGTGCTTGTGCCTACTACAAAAACATTCTTTTTGCTTTCAAGAGCCTTATTAATAACTTTTGCAGATTCCTCCGGAATTTCAAAATATTCAGAATCCATTTTATGTTTTGTAAGGTCTTCAACTTCAACCGGCCTGAAAGTTCCAAGCCCTATGTGAAGTATAACCGAAGCAAGCTTGATTTCTTTCTTCTGTATCTTTTTCAACAAAGCCGGAGTAAAATGAAGCGCGGCTGTCGGCGCTGCAACAGAACCGTCAATCTTTGCAAACATAGTCTGGTAATCTTCCCGGTCTGTATCAACAGGTTCCCTTTTTAAGTATGGAGGAATTGGGGTCTGGCCTATTTTTTCAATTGCTTTAAAGATATCCCCTGCGTCGTCATTAAACCGGACAGTTCTTCCGCGGGAGGTAGTGTTATCAATTACTTCGCACCAGAGTTTATCGTTGAAATAAATTCTGTTGCCTATTCTTACTTTTCTGGCAGGGTCAACAATAACGTCCCAGATGTTTTCATCTTTATTTAATTCACGCAGGACAAAGACTTCAATTTTAGCGTTGGTTCTTTCTTTCTTGCCGAATAAACGAGCCTGCATAACTTTGGTTTCGTTAACAACAAGCACATCCCCTTTATTCATAAAGTCGATAACATCGGAGAATTTTTTATGTTCAATATCGCCTGTGTTGCGGTTAAGAACCATCAGTTTTGCGCTATCCCGCGGAGAAACCGGAAATTTTGCAATTGAGGTTTTTGGCAGAGTGTATTTAAATTCGGATAGTTTCATTGGCGCTCCTTTTTTTTATACAGAAATAAGGGAGAGGGATGGTTCGCCCGTCCCTCTCTGCCGTTTATCTGCAATTATTTTTTCTTTTTAACTACTTTCTTAACAGCTTTTTTAACTGCTTTCTTAACAACTTTTTTAGCTGCTTTTTTAGCTGCTTTCATTTCTTTAACAACAGCCTGAGCAGCGGCTAAACGCGCAATAGGAACGCGGAATGGAGAACAGCTTACATAATTTAAACCGATTCTGTGGCAGAATTCAACCGATTTCGGTTCGCCGCCATGTTCGCCGCAGATGCCGATTTTTAAATCAGGCCTCGTCGAACGCCCGCCTTCAACTGCAATCTGCATTAATTTGCCTATTGCAGCCTGGTCGATTGACTGGAACGGATCTTCAGGGAGAATTTTCTTATCAAGATATTCAGGCAGGAATGCGCCGATATCGTCGCGTGAGAATCCGAATCCCATCTGGGTTAAATCGTTTGTTCCGAATGAGAAGAACTGAGCTGTTTCGGCAATCTGGTCGGCTGTAAGAGCAGCGCGCGGAATTTCAATCATTGTTCCTGTAAGGTGAGCAATTTTCTTCAATCCGAATTTTTCGCAGACTTCTTCGTAAACTTTACTTATGATTGAATACTGATGTTTGATTTCATTAATATGGCATGTAACCGGAATCATTATTTCAGGGAAAGGTTTTTTGCCTTCGTTGAGCAATTCAGCGGTAGCTTCAAAGATAGCGCGTACCTGCATTTCGGTAATTTCAGGGTAGGTAATGCCGAGACGTACGCCGCGGTGCCCCATCATAGGGTTGTTTTCGTGCAGCGAATCAGCGCGTTCATTCAATTCTTCCAGTGAAATTCCAAGGCTTTCAGCAAGCTTTTCTCTTTCATCTGTTCTTGTAGGAACAAATTCATGCAATGGAGGATCGAGCGTTCTGAATGTTACGGGGTACCCGTCCATAGCTTCGAGCGTTCCTTTTACGCTTTCTTTAGCGAATGGGAACAATTCGGCAAGGGCTGAAACTCTTTCTTCTTTTGTTTTTGAATGGATCATTTTGCGGAGAATGAATAAAGGCTGTTCCGAATTTTTTCCGTAGAACATATGTTCTGTTCTTAAGAGTCCGATGCCTTCTGCTCCGAAAGCGCGGGCTTTTGCAGCATCTTCAGGAGTATCGGCATTTGTTCTTACTTTTAATTTTCTTACCTGATCGCAAAGGCTCATGAATGCCTGGAAATCAGGATTTTCTTCAGCGGCTTTTTTCATTGGAAGTTCGCCTACATAAGCGGCTCCTTTGGAACCATTCAATGTGAGCCAGTCGTTTTCTTTAACGGTAACTCCGCCTGAAGTGAAATATTTTTCTGCATAATTGATTTTGATTGAGCCTGCGCCTACGATGCAGCATTTACCCCATCCGCGCGCTACAAGAGCGGCGTGAGAGGTCATTCCGCCGCGGGCTGTTAAAATTGCCTGGGCTGCGCGCATTCCTTCAATATCTTCAGGATTTGTCTCTTCGCGTACGAGGATGACTTTCATTCCTTCTTTTGCTTTTGCAACTGCATCAGCGGCAGAAAATACTACCTGTCCTGTTGCGCCGCCCGGGCCTGCCGGCAAGCCTTTTGCAAATATTGCCACTGTTTTTTCAGCGGCAGGATCAATAATCGGATGAAGGAGTTCATCAAGCTGAGAAGGCTGAACGCGGCTGACTGCTTCTTCTTTCGAGATCAATTTTTCTTTGTACATATCAAGAGCCATTTTAACTGCAGCAGGGCCGTTTCTCTTTCCTACGCGGCATTGAAGCATATATAATTTGCCGTCCTGAATTGTGAATTCGATATCAAGCATATCGTGATAATGTTTTTCGAGGAGGCGCTGAATGCCATGCAGTTTTTTATATGTTACAGCCATAGCTACTTCGAGCGATGGAAGATGCGCTGTATGTTCGCTTTTGCCTACTTCGTTTATCGGGTTCGGAGTTCTGATGCCGGCTACAACGTCTTCACCCTGAGCATTAGGAAGCCATTCGCCGTAGAAATAATTTTCGCCTGTTGCAGGGTTGCGGGTAAATGCAACGCCTGTAGCCGATGTATCGCCCATGTTTCCGAATACCATCGACTGAACGTTAACTGCCGTGCCCCATTCATCAGGGATGTTTTCAAATCTTCTGTAGGAGATAGCGCGTTTTCCGTTCCAGCTCTGGAATACGGCTGAAATAGCGCCGTGAAGCTGTTCCATTGGATTTTCAGGGAAAGGTTTTGCAAGGACTTCAAATACTTTTGCTTTATATATCTCGATCAATTCTTTTAAGTCGTCTGCGCTTAATTCTGTATCGGAGTGAACGCCGCGCGCTTCTTTCATCTTTTCCAGTTCTTTTTCGAGCTGAGCGCGTACGCCTTTGCCTTCTTCAGGTTCAATTCCGGCAGCTTTTTCCATTACAACGTCAGAGTACATCTGGATTAAACGGCGGTGTGAATCGAATACAAAACGCGGATTTCCGGTTTTAGCAATTAATGCTTGGCGGGTTTCATTGTTTAAACCAACATTAAGAATTGTTTCCATCATGCCGGGCATAGAAGCGCGGGCTCCTGAACGGACGGAAACGAGAAGAGGGTTCTTTAAATCGCCGAATTTTGCGCCCATTTCTTTTTCAACTTTTGCAAGAGCTGCTTTAATCTGTCCTTCAAGCTCTTTAGGGTATTTCTTGTTGTTTTTGTAATAAGCCGTGCAAACTTCGGTTGTAATTGTGAAACCTGCAGGAACAGGCAATCCGATGTTAACCATTTCAGCAAGGTTTGCGCCTTTGCCGCCGAGAAGTTCCTTCATATCGGCTTTTCCTTCAGCGCGCTTTCCGCCGAAATAGTAGACATATTTGGTTGTTGCTTTTGCCATTGAGTCTGTCTCCATTTTTCTTTTATAAATTGGGTTATTAATAAATTTTATTCAGTTTATCCTTGAATAATTCTTCTTCTTCAATCTCTAATTCAATCTTCAGGAAATAAATGTCTATGTCATCAAGTTCCTTAGAAAATTTAGAGAATTTGACTGCATCTTTTTGCGTCGTAAGTACCGATTGAGCGTTTGTATCGTAAAATTGTTTTCTTATAGCTTGTACTTCCTTTATTGTATAGTCTTTGTGATCCGAAAAAATCATTTTATTGGTAAAGTCTATATTGTTTTGTTCCAGAATTCCGAGAAAAGAATATGGGCGGGCAATTCCACATACGATAAGGCTTTTTTGTCCTACAAAATCGTGAACCGGGTAATACTGGAAATTTTTAACGTCGTAAAAACCTTTTGCTTTATAATAGCCGCTGAAGATTTCTTTTCCTTCAAAATATTTTTGAAGTTTTTGAGGAATCTGCTTTTTACAAGAGAATTTCCGGTTTATGATAATAATGTCGGCTCTTTCAATAGCCGAGAAAGGTTCTCTCATCATTCCGAGGGGAAGGAGATTCATATCAAGGCTTTCCGTTTTTGCCAGAAATCTCTGATCCATAATAAGAATATCGAGATCCCTGTGGAGCCAGCGGTGCTGAAAAGCGTCGTCAAGAACTATTGTATCAAGTTTTACATCCCTGAGAAAATTTTCAGCGCCTTTAACTCTTCTTTCGCATACGGCAGAAGCTGCATTCGTATCGGTTGAAAGGTAGTACATTTCATCGCCGCATTCATCAACCGAACACTTTATTCCATTCCCGTCTGAAACAAGCAGATACCCTTTCGATTTTCTTCTGTAGCCGCGGCTTAATACTCCCGCTTTTTTGCCTGCATTTTTCAATATTTCTATAACATAAATAACAGCGGGAGTTTTACCGGAACCTCCTACGGTTATGTTGCCGATTGAAATTACCTTTGCCCCGCATTTAGTTTCGGAAAAAATTCCTTTATCGAAAAGTATATTCCTCAGTTTAATTACAATGTAATAAACCAGCGATAAAGGAGCCGATAATATTCTGATTAATTTAAGCAAATCGATTCCGCTGTTTTTGTCAAATCGTTTAATTTAATTTCCGCATCATTTATTACTGCCGATGTTTCTTCGTAAGTAAGGCTATTATCGATAAAAATCGGATCGGAATAAACAGCCGCGGCTTTTGAAAAGGGGAGAGGTATTTCAAATGAATCCCAGCTTTTCAAAATCAATTTCCTTTTATAGCCTATGCCGATCAAAAAAAGGTTTTGGCTGCATTTCTTTGCAAGCACCACTGCTCCTGCTTTCATTTTTCTTGCCGGGCCTTTCGAGCCGTCGGGGGTAATTGCAAAAGAATTGCCGAGAGAGGATTGTGCAACCATTAATTCAAGAGCTTCTTTGCCTCCGATATGGCTTGAACCGCGGGTAACATTATAGCCCCATTTTGAAAGCAGTCCGGCAAGAACATCGCCGTCCTTACTGCGGCTTACCAAAGCCGAAAAGTTTTTATTCTTCTGTAAATACCAGCCTAAAAACATTTTTCCGTGCCAAAAGGCTACAACGCAGTTGTTCTCTTTCGATATCCTATCGAAAGATTCGCTGTTCCTTTTTTCAACAGATAATGTTTTTATCAATAAATTTATCAAAGAACCTGCCGTTTTGTTCCCGAGAAACCGTAAAAAATTTTGTCTTATTTCTTTAAAGCTCATTTACATAATCAACAATTAATTTAGCCGCATTTTCCGAAGCTTTCCCTGTGCCGAGCAGGATTTTTAATTTGGAAAGTTTCTCTTTAATTAAATTGTATTTTGCGCCGTCGTTTAATATTCTCTCTGCTTTTTCAACTATATTCTTTTCATTCAGATCATCCTGTATCAGCTCATCAACTACATTTTCCTCAAGAAGAATATTGGAAATGGCAAGGTTTTTAATGTTAACAACCATCCGCCCAAGGAAATAGGTAATATAGTTTGTTGAATAAATAACAATGTAAGGAAGGGATAAAATTCCCGCTTCAAGAGTGGATGTTCCTGATTTTATAATTCCGAACTTTGAATATTTCATTAGTTCGTATGTAAAACCTTTTATTATTCTATAACCTCCGCCTGAATAGGAACGCTTAAGAATATTCTCGTCCAGATTTTCGGAACAGGCGACAACGAGCTGCATATTAAATTTTTCAGCAATTTTAACTGCTGATTTAACTGCAGCCGGAAATATTTTCCTTATTTCGTGTTTACGGCTTCCGGGGAGTAAAAGGAGTATTTCTTTTCCTTTCTCAAGCCCGAATTTCTTATACAATTCTTCTTTGCTTAAAAAGCTGTAATTATCTATTCTTTCAATCAGCGGGTGCCCTACAAAAACCGCTTTAATTCCATGTTCTTTATAAAATTTTTCCTCAAATGGAAAAACGACAATCATCTGATCGACAAGTTGCTTAATCTTTTCAACTCTTCCTTTACCCCAAGCCCATACCTGAGGAGAAATATAATAGAAAACTTTAACCCCGAGTTTTTTCGCTTTTCTTGCAAACCTGAGGTTAAAGCCGGGATAATCGATTAAAATGAGAGTTTTAATTTTCTCTTCTTTAAGTTTGCCGAAAAGGGAATTTTCAACTTTTATAATAAAAGGAAGGTGCCTAATAACTTCAACAAAGCCGAGGAATGCCATTCTTTTGGCGTTCATCTGAGCGTTCAATCCGGCTGAGATCATCTTATCGCCTCCCATTCCGAAAAACTGAATATCGGGGCGTAAAGCTTTAATGGAGTTAATCAGGCCAGCTCCGTGCATATCTCCCGATGCTTCACCGGCAATAATCATTATTTTATTATTCAATTCTTCGGCGCTCAAATTTTAACCTTGCTGAAAAATTTCTTTTCTCTTTAATTCAGGCTGCAATTTCCGTTTAATCCTTTTTTTATTCCTGAATTCTTCAATCCTATTTTGTACATCGGTAAAATTCTTAAAAGGGAAAAAATTAATACTGTTTTTTTCGCAGTATTTAAGAAGGGAATTTTTTGCGAAAACGAAGTCGCTGTATTGGGCGGGACAAGTATCGGAAAGCCCGTCGCCGATGTAAAAGGAATATTCATCGTCCCCGGTGGAATCGAGCACGTGATTTCTTTTGCAGTTGGCGCACGTACGGCAGTCTTCGTCACGGTAGGGGAATAAAGGAATAATTTCGTTGCCGCTGTTCAGCGTCATCTTGTTGGAGAAAACATTAATAGTGGAAATCCCTTCTTTCTTAAGTATATAATCAATGTAATAGTCTAGCCCGTCGCTTACAACGGACAACTGGAAATTATGTCCTTTGCAGTAATCAACAAAAGGAATGAATGATTCGTCAATTTCAATTGAATTAAGGAAGCGGTCGAATTTTTCTTTATCGAATTGAGGAATTGTTTTGCATAAAAGAGTCCAGGTATCAACAGAAGTAATTTCTCCTTCAATCCATCGGTCAATAATCTCTTTAGCCTGCCGGGCATCGCCAAATTCAAGGAACATATGCTCGCCGACATCCTTTTTCGTAATAGTGCCGTCAAAATCGACAAATATTTTAAATACCCGGTCAATCATTTAACAGGCAAATCCTCATTAAATTGAACAGCAACCAATTTCGAGACGCCTTCTTCCTGTATAGTAACGCCGTACATAGTTTCGGCGGCTTCCATAGTCCTTTTATTGTGTGTAACTATGATAAACTGTGTATTTGTACTAAATTCTTTCAGAAGCTTGGTAAAACGGTCAACGTTGGCGTCATCAAGAGGAGCGTCAACTTCATCAAGAATACAGAACGGGCTTGGTTTAACAAGATAAATTGCGAATAGGAGGGCGGTAGCAGTAAGAGTCTTTTCTCCTCCGGAAAGGAGTTCAATCGAAGTAGGCCTTTTCCCCTTAGGTTTTGCAATAATTTCAATCTTGGCTTCAAGCGGGTCGGCTCCTTCTTCCAAAAGCAGGTCGGCTTCATCTCCGGGATTGAACAAAGTCTGGAATATTCCTATGAAATTTTTTCTGATCTGTTCAAAGGTTTCGGTAAATAGCCTCTGCGCCGTATCATTTATTTCATTAATAGTCTTAATAAGTTCCTTTTCAGATTCTACAAGGTCATCTCTCTGTTTCCAAAGGAAATCGAGGCGTTCTTTTTCCTGTTCGTATTCCGAGAATGCCAGAAGGTTAATAGGCCCCAGATTTTTCAGCTTCTCTTTTAATTGAGATACTTCCTGCGATTGCTCCTTAAAGTTATATGTATCAAGGTCGGTGTATTCCTGATATGCGAGTTCCAGAGCATAATTTTCTTTGATATGTTCAACCAGATTTTCAAGGCGGAGGTTTATTTCGTTGATTTTCAAATCAATCGAATGGATTCCGTCTGAGATAGTCTGACGGTCATTTCTAAGAGTTTTTAACTGGCTTTCAAATTTTGAAGCGGTCTGTTTGAATGAATCGAGCCGCGAGTCGATTTCCCGTTCGGCTTTTCTTAATTCATTCAGTATCTCATTAATATCTTCAAGCGTATTTTTATATTCAATAAGCTGTTCGGCCATGGAATTTGATTCTTCAATAGCCGAAGCTATATCTTTTTCTTTTTTCTGGACTGAATTTTCGAGAGAAACCTTTGATGATTCAGCCCTTGATAATTCATTTTCCTCATTTCGGAGCTGTCCTCTCAGGCGCTCGAGTTCAATTTTCTTCTGATTAAATTCGGAATTTGTGCGGTAGAATTCTTCTTCGAAAGATTTAAGCTCTGTTTCGTAATTCTTAAGCACTTCTTCCGAAGTCTGTTTTTCAATTGTCTGTTTCTCAATTTCAGCTTTAAGCGAATTTATCTCATTATCGAGCTGGTTTGCTTTTACGGCAGTTTTCTGTATTTCGGATTGTGCGGCGTCAATTTCTTCGCCTGCTTTCCTCTTTTCAAATTCAAACTGGGAAATCTGTTTCTCAATATTCGTAATATCATTTAATAGGATTTTTCCCTGTTCAGAAATATTCTTGAGGTCAATTCCTGAAATCTGTTCTTCGATGCGGGCAATCTCTTTTCTTGTGCCTTCCAGAATAACTTCAAGCCGCGGGTATTCATCCTTCAGGTTCTCGATAAGCTGTTTTCTTCCGAAAAGGGTATCGTCAAGCCTTGGTGAAGAACCGGCTTCTATAATGCCTGAACTCTGAACAAAATCACCGTTGAGAGTTGCAAAATTAAATTCAGGATATTTCTGGTTAAGCTGAAGCGCAGATTCAAGGTCTCCGGTAACCGCTGTTCTCTGGAGCACTTTATCGAAGTAGGGTTTCCATTTACCGTCCGTTTGAACAAGATCCGAAGCCCAGCTTATAAAAACAGACTCTTTAACAAGTTTTTTGGCTTTTCTTTTCAATGTAAAATCGGCAACGAACTGCGGGAATCCTTTATTTCCGCCCGAAGGCTGCTGAAGAAGATAGAATGAAGCTTTTCCCAAGTCGTTTTTCTTTAAGTAGGAAATAGCATTCTGCAAATCGTCAAAATTCTCAATCATCAGATTGTTAAGAACAGTTTTCAATGCGGCTTCGAGCGCAAAACGGAATTTCTCATCGGCATTTCCTACATCAGCAAAGAGGTTCTTTTCCTTTTCTGTCCAGCCCCGGCTTTCCAGAAGTATTTTTGCTCCGCGCGAAATGCCTTCCAGATTGGAAATAAGAGTCTGTAAAAATTCAATCTTGTCTTTAAGGGTGGTAATCTGCCCCTTTTGTTCAAGCTCTTTATCCTTAAGTTCGCTTAATTCTTTTTCTAAGTCCTCTTTTTCTTTCTGCCTTTCTGCAAATAATTTTTCACTTTCAAATAATTTCTTTTCGGCTGTATCCTTTTCGGTGGTAAGTTCTTCAAGATAACCGACCGTCTTGGCTATATTATTTGTAATGTTTTGTATTCTTTTGTTAAGGTTTTCAATTGTTTCATTGGAAGATGCGAGAGCTTTTTTAATGTTTCCGAACTGATTCTCTTTTGAAGATAAATCTTTGAAACGGGCGAGAATATCATCGTTATAAGTTTTAAGCGTTTTTCTTTTCTCTTCAAGTTCTTCTGCTTTAGCTTTAATTGTATCCGAAAGCCCGGTAAGGTCTTTTTCTTTCTTCTCTATCCCTATTTTCAGTTCTATAATATTTTCATTTGTCGATTGGAGGAGTTCTTCCGTTTCTTCAATAGTATTTTTAAACTCGTTTATTTCCTGTTTAAAACGTTCCTGATTTTTATTCAGGGAGTTTATTCTCTCTTCGCCTACCGAGATCTTGTTCTGTAATTCATACCTCGAAGCGTTATTCTTTGAAATTTCAAAACGTTTGTCTTTTAATTCGGTTTCAACTTCATTAATCTGTGAGCGGAGCTGAATTAATTCATTTTCAATCTGCCTTATTTCAATGTCTATTTCATCTCTGCGCGCCGAGGATTCCTGCGTTTCGGAAAGAAATCTATTCTTATTATCGGTAAAATGAGAGAATTCCCTTCCGGCAAGGTCTAATTCCTTTTCCCGAAGGACAGTATGAATCTGGTTATACTGATCGGCGCGTTTTGCCTGTCTTTCAAGAGAGCGGACAGTTTTTTCAACTTCGGAAACAATATCGTTTACGCGCGTTAAATCGGATTTCACCTCATCGAGTTTTTTAAGCGAGAGGCGCCTGCGGAGCTTGTATTTATTAACGCCGGCTGCTTCTTCAAACATTCTGCGCCTTTCTTCAGCCTTGCTGCTTAGAATAACTTCAATCATTTTAAGCTCAATAACGGAATAGGCGTTTGTTCCCATGCCGGTATCCATAAAGAGGTTTGTAATATCTTTAAGACGGCAGATATTCTTATTCAGCAGATATTCGCTTTCGCCGGAACGGAATATGCGGCGCGTAATTGTAACTTCGGAGTAATCGGTAGGGAGTATTCCTTTATCGTTCACAAGTGTAAGCGATACTTCCGACATTCCCATCGGCTTCTTTTCCCTTGTCCCGTTAAAGATTACATTCTCCATTTTATCGCTTCGGAGGGTGGCGCTTTTCTGTTCCCCAAGGCTCCAGCGGAGCGCATCAACAATATTGGTCTTTCCGCAGCCGTTAGGGCCTACAATGCCAGTTATTCCACGCGTAAAATTTAGAACCGTTTTGTTCGCAAACGATTTAAAGCCGAATATTTCTAATTTTGATAAATACAAGTAAACCTCATTTTCATATCAATGAAGACTGTTTGAATGCATTGATGATGAAGTAAATGGCCGAATTTGAGAATTGATAATATAGAATTACTCCCCCCGCTAAAAGGAACATAACAAGAAGACTGTAAAAGTAAACAACAAACGGGCGCACATCAAAAATAACATATATGCCTTTTAATATCCTTTGAAGAATCCAAAGGAGGAAAAGAGTAATAAATATATAAATATATAAGTTGGCTATATTCATTGAAAGAACTTTGTATAAAACAAGTTCTAACGGAAGCAAAAGGACAACCGGAAGCATCGCCCAAACTATCATAAACATTATGCTTTGTATTGATACTTTCGTTTTGATGAAGAAAGAAGCGGTTTTAATGAGAAGAGAAACAAAACCGAATTTTGCCGAAAGAATTATGAAAAGAATTACAAAAGCCTGAAGAGGGTTCCAAGCAAGATAACTTATAAAATTAAGGACTCTTCTGCTTCCGAACGAGAGAAGTATTTTCTCAAGCAGAATGTTCGCTTTCAGGAAATAAAGCGTTACGGCAATAAGAAGCGAAAGGGAGCCTATTATAATGACCATAAGAATTGAAGCATGGACTCCGGAAAGTATTCTTCTGTCCCGTATATCGGCAAAAAAATTGTACGGACGGATTAATGCGCGCGTGCAGTCTTCGCGGAATTTTCTTTTTGTGTTTATCAATACGGCCATCATAACGGAAAGCGCAAGCGCAATAAGTATAAAAAAGATTTTATTATCATCCTTTTTTGCGCCTATCGGTATTGTAACTTTCTCTCCGTCGTGAAGTTTGGAAAAAAGCGCTTTATATGAGAGCGAAAATTCGTTTTTATCTTTTCCGAGAATCCCGACATTATAATCTTTAGCCGGATTATAACTGGTGAAAAGGGAGGAGAAATCACCGGCATAATCGAAGAGCGAGTTGATGAAGAAACCGGTTATGCCGTTATCTACCGTATAATTTATAATATTTGAAAAATACTGCGCCTGCGCTTCAATTGAAAATTCATTAATATAACCCGATGTGCTGCCTTTATAAACGGGGTAGGTTGCTTCGCTTATGAATAACCGGCATTTTCCAAGTTTTGCAATTGCGTCTTTAAATAACTCATCGAGCGATTTTATGGATTTGCCGAATAATTCAACTCCGTATAAATCAACATTGTTTATTTGCTCTTGAGGAAAACCGGTAAAGGAAGCATACACTAGTCTATTCGTTTTCGATTTTATTATATCGGCAAAAGTCCTTATCAGATCGTTATGTTTTTCGGAAGAAGCCAAATAACCGCTTCCCGCTCCGAAAGCGCATATAGCTGAATAGTTTGAATATTTATCGATGAATAGGCTAAGGAATCCTTTAGATTGTCCTAAGAATGTGCTGTTGCCTGCATAATCGGATGGAAGTGAATTTACCGGCAGTTCAGCAAATACAAATAAACCTATCTCCTCGCAAAGGCGAAGGGCAAGAGGATTTGGAAGCGCCTGCGGAAAACGCACTGAGTTAAAACCCATTTTCTTTATTGCTGTAAGGTCTTCTCTTAGATTATATAGCGAAATTATGTTGCCGTAATATGAGTTTGAAATGTGGTAAGTGGTGCCCGAGAGAAGATATTCGCTGCCGTTAAGCAAAGTTTTACCGCCTGATAAAGAAAGATGATAAAATGAAATTGTCTTTTCCGATTCATCAATAATCTGGTTCCCGTTTAACAACTGGGTTTTGATATGATAGAAATAAGGATTCTCAGGCCGCCATAACTGCAAGCCGGCAAGTTCGATATTCAGATCGGCAAAATATATGTTTTTGCTATAACTTAATGTTTGTTCTGTTTTATATTCGGGAACGGAACTATTCTTTCCGGTCAAGTATATGATTACTTTGTAGTCATTTGAATATTGAGTTGAATCATTAGTCTTTCTGGCAAGATCAAGCCGCAGCTTGCAGTTTAATTTTACTTTTCCGTACGAATCCAAATTGTAATTAAATGATGCTAATTCCGCATTGCCGTAAGGTACATATTCCATAATTACATTTCTTATAAGCCCGCCGAGGTTCTTTGGCCCGAGGAATCTTTGTTTAAATGGAATCGTATTTTCCGAATCAGGTCTGAAAGAGACCTTTATTGAAAGAATATTATTGTAATTCGGTTTAATTAAATCTTTCGGAATTTCAATGTCGAATGGAATATCGGTGTTGCTTTTATAAATTACAAAATTATTTATAAGTATTTCGCTGTAATAATTAACGCCGAGGAAATGAACCAGAAATTTATAGTTATTAAATTCTTCCTGAGAGAAAGTAAGTGTCTTTTCATAAACCAGAGTTGTTTCTCCCTCGAAATTGGAAGGAACGGAAATATTAACAGCATCGCCGGGGTTATCGAGAGGATAAATTCTCCATCCGCTTTCAAGATTTAATATTTTTCTATAATTTGATGAACCGAAAAGGAGTTTTTCAACTTCGTTTGAATTTGAAGGAGGCAGCTCTTTTAATTTAATCTGTGCTGAAAAGAAAACAGGGAAAAAAAGCACAAGAATTGTTAAAAAAATGCGAAAATTCTTCATTTTAGCTCAATATAAATTATTAATTTAACCTGTAAATATAATCAAAAAGGGGGGGGGAATCAATTAAAGGATATGAAGTGCTTGTTTAAGAACAAGCACTTTTTATAATATCGATAAATGAGTCTGCTTTAAGGCAGGCGCCGCCGACTAATGCTCCGTCAATATTAGGCATTGAAAGCAATTCTTTTGAATTATCCGGTTTTACACTGCCGCCGTATTGAATAATTGTTTTTTCAGCAATTTCGGCAGAATAAAGGGCTTTTATCAAATTCCTTATAAAAACATGCACATCTTCGGCCTGTTTCGGAGAGGCATTCTTACCGGTTCCGATAGCCCAAACCGGTTCATATGCAACAATGATGGTTTTCATATCATTTTCGGTAATATCTTTAAGCCCGCCGGTAATCTGTTTTTCAATTACTTTTTCAGTGCGTTCAGCTTCTCTCTCTTCCAAAGTTTCGCCGACGCAGAAAATCGGTTTAAGACCTGCCGAAAGAGCTTTTTTAATTTTCTTATTAATCATTTCATCCGATTCGCCGAAGATAGTTCTTCTTTCCGAATGCCCGAGAATTACATATTCGCATCCTGTGGATTTAAGCATCGAAGCCGAAATTTCGCCTGTAAATGCTCCCGATTCTTCAAAGTGCATATTTTGGGCGCCCAGTTTCACGGATGATTCTTTTAATAGATTTGCGCTTGTTTCAAGCGATGTAAAAGGAGGGCAGATAATTACATCGGCCTTTCCAGTGAGGCTTAATGCCGCCAGTTTAATCTCTTTAATCAATGAAATAGATTCATTAAGATTCTTATTCATTTTCCAGTTGCCGGCAATTACTTTCTTTCTCATAAATGTCCTTATTTTATTAATTTACTGCTTCTACTCTTCTAATACCGGGAATTTCTCTTATTAGGGCTCTTTCAACGCCGGCTCTTAAAGTCATTTGAGACATCGGGCATCCCTTGCAAGCGCCGGTCAGACGAACTTCAACTATCCCTTCTTCAGTAACCTTAACAAGTTCAACATCGCCGCCGTCTGCCTGAAGATAAGGGCGTATATTATCAAGAGCTTTCTGTACTTTTTCTGTCAATATCTCATTCATAACTTCCTCTTAATTAATTTTCCAATGAAATTTCAATTTTCGAAGAAGCGCCGCTGTCTAACGAAATGCTTATCTGTGCGGCAAGATTTTTACTTATATCAATAATTTGTTTTGAATGTTCGCTTTCGGGGAACGTATTTACAATCGGCTTTCCGTTATCTCCCCCTTCTCTTATTCTCGAATCAATTGGAATGCCTCCGAGGAAAGGAACCGAAAGTTCTTCAGCAAGTTTTTCCCCTCCGCCGCTTCCGAAAATATCATATCTTTTCTGGGTGTCGGGAGCAATAAAATAGCTCATGTTTTCAACTATTCCAAGTACCGGCACATTAACGCGCTCAAACATCTTCAAGCCTTTCCGGGCGTCAATAAGTGAAACATCCTGCGGGGTTGTAACAATCACTGCGCCTGTAAGAGGTATAGTCTGCACAAGCGTTAATTGGATATCGCCTGTTCCCGGAGGGAGATCGAAAATAAGATAATCAAGGTCGCCCCATTCAACATCGGACATAAACTGTTTTATTGCGCCGCTTGCCATAGGACCGCGCCAGATTACCGGAGCGCCGTCATCAAGAAAGAATCCGATGGAAATAAGTTTTACTCCATAATTTTCAAGAGGAGTCATTTTACCTGTCAAAGGGTCCTGAAAAATCTTCGGCTTTTCCTTAATTCCGAACATAAGCGGAATGCTTGGGCCGTATATATCTGCATCTATTAAACCGACTCTGGCTCCCTGCATAGAAAGGGCTACAGCGAGGTTAACGGCTACGGTGCTTTTGCCAACTCCGCCTTTGCCGCTTGCAATAGCGATTGTATTTTTAACTCCGGGGAGTATTGCATCTTTAACTTCATTTGAATGAGTATGTACTTTTGAAGACATCTCAATTTCAATCTTTTCGGCAGAAGGGATCTCCTTTTTAATTGCTTCAATGCAGTCCGATTTAATTTTGTCTTTCAAAGGACAGGCTGGAGTAGTAAGTTCAATTACTACATAAATGTTATTTCCTTCAATTTTAATATCCTTAACCATATTAAGGCTTACCAAATCCTTGTGTAAATCAGGGTCGTCCACTTTGCTTAAAGCGTCAATTACAAGAGTTTTGTTTATTTTTTCCATTATTGCTCCATTTACAGGTTCAAAATTATGAATTATTTTAGTCACGGCAAATAATATTACTTCATTAGTTCAACATAACTGATAAATATTAAGTTCATAGGAAAAGTAGTGCTTTATTTTGGTATTGCATAAGAGTGTTCCATTGAATAAATTCACTTGGGCTTTAAATAGGATATATTGGAACTAATAACAGATTCTTTAAGTTTTTATGAGAAAACAGAGGAAAAATTGGTAAACCCCTTTACTGCATTGATTGTATTTTTAATAGTGGCTGTCCTTTTAGCTTTTATCTTTTTCCCAAGATGGGGGCTCTGGAGCCTGTGGAAAAAAGCTATTAGCGATAAAAAAAAGATTCTGATTGAAGACAGTCTAAAGTGTATTTATGACCTTGCCGTTAAGAACAAGCCTTGTACGATTGAAAGTCTTTCAGGTTCGATGAATCTTTCTATCAACAAGTTGGAAGAATTGACTCACTTACTGTTGAAACTGAATTTAATAAAACTTGGCGATAATATTATCAGCCTGACTGAAGGGGGGAAAAGTTATGCTGTTAAGATTGTCCGTATTCACAGGCTTCTTGAAAAATATCTGGCCGAAGAAACAAGTATTAAAGAAGATTACTGGCACCTTGTGGCTGAAGATAAAGAACATTCGGTGAGTTTTGAAGAAGCTGAATCGATATCGGCGAGGCTCGGAAATCCTTTAACAGATCCTCACGGAGACCCTATTCCTGATATTTCAGGCGGCCACCTTCAGCCTGAAAGCAAGCCTCTTAATGAAATGGAAGGGGGAAAGAAGGGTGTAATAATACATATTGAAGATGAACCGCCGGAAATATATTCTAAAATTTTACAATTTAATCTTAATCCGGGGAGCGGAATTAAAATCTTAAATGCGCTTAAAGAAGGGATAGAAATTGAAAGTGGAGGCAGAAAAATTATTCTGCCCCCCGAATTGTCCGAAAATATTTTTATTGCGGAGCTGGAAACGGAAGAGGACTATGCAGGATTAAAAAAACTTTCGGAACTTAAAGAGGATGAGGAAGCATATATTGCCGGAATATCAAAAGCAATGAGAGGAGGCCAGAGAAGAAGATTGCTCGATTTCGGTTTTGTACCCGGAACTAAGATAACAGTAAGGCTTAGAAGTCTCGGCAACGATCCGGTGGCATACGAAATCAGGAATACAACGGTTGCCTTGAGGCGCAAACAGGCGGAACTTGTTTTTGTAAGAGAAGGGGGAACAAATGCCTGAAATTGAAAATTGCGAAAAATGCCCCTTACATAATCAGGGTAATCTGCTGAGGCTTGGTATAAATATGGCTGATTTTGATTATGCCATTGCTCTGGCCGGCAATCCTAATACAGGTAAAAGCACAGTGTTTAACAGTCTTACCGGATTGAAGCAGCACACCGGCAACTGGCCCGGCAAAACAGTCGGCAGGGCCGAAGGAGCTTTTCAATATTCAGGTAAGAAGTTCAAAATTGTCGATCTTCCCGGCACTTATTCTCTTCTTTCCACAAGCACGGATGAAGAAGTAGCCCGCGATTTTATTTTATTCGGGCGCCCTGATGTAACGGTAATTGTAGTTGATGCAACAAGAATTGAACGTAATCTTAATCTTGTCCTTCAGGTTCTCGAAATTACCGACAGAGCTGTGCTGTGCGTGAATTTAATTGATGAAGCAAAAAGAAATAATGTAATTGTTGATGAGAGAGAATTGTCCCGTTCGCTCGGCATTCCTGTAATTCCGGCGGCTGCAAGACAGGGAACAGGCATTCAGGAACTGTTAAAAAGTATTTATGATGTCGCTTCGGGTAATTATGTCTGTAAACCATACAGGATAGGTAAATATCCTGCAAAGCTTAATAATGCTATTGAAACTCTTACTCAGAAAATAATTCAGATGTTCCCCAATCTGCCTAATGCAAGATGGGTAGCCCTGCGTTTACTGGAAGGAGACCAGAAAATTATCGATGCCGTTAACAGCGGAGAACTCGGGAATCTGGCTTTAAAATAAAAATTTGAAAACTTAAATTGTGGTATTCGGATGAATCCGGAAAAAACAGAAAAAAAAGAATTAATTGAACTGACAAATAAACTTAGATGGGAACTCGGGGATAATTTCCACGATTCGCTTGTTGAATCGATTTATTCGGAAGCGGGGACCATTGCCGGAAAAGCAATTTCAAAAGGGGATTCAAAAAGGAAATATTCAATTGATTCCCGGATAGATAAAATTGTAACAAGTAAATTATTAGGCCTTCCGGTTATGTTTCTTCTTCTTGCGTTTGTTTTTTGGCTTACAATTATCGGCGCAAATATTCCTTCAAGGTTCCTGTCATTCCTGTTGGTAGATACAGTTTACCCTTTTCTGAAAAATGTTTTAACAGGCATAGGAACCCCCTATTGGCTTAGCGGAATTATGATTGACGGAGGATACCTTGCGGCGGCATGGGTTGTTTCTGTTATGCTTCCACCGATGGCAATCTTTTTCCCTGTATTTACTCTTCTTGAAGATTTCGGATATCTGCCCCGGGTTGCTTTTAACCTTGACAATATTTACAGGAGGGTTGGAGCGCATGGAAAGCAGGCTCTTACAATGAGTATGGGATTCGGATGCAATGTAGCGGGAGTTGTTGCTTCAAGAATTATTGACAGCCCGAGAGAAAGACTTATTGCAATTATAACAAATAATTTTTCGTTATGTAACGGCAGATGGCCTACTCAGATACTAATAGCGTCTATATTCATAGGCGGGGCTGCCCCGGCCCATCTCGCAGGTGTTTTATCGGCAGGCGCGGTTGTTACGGTTGCTCTTACCGGCATCGGGTTCAGCCTGATTACTTCTTGGGGATTATCGAGATCAATGCTGAAAGGAGAATCATCATCATTCAGTTTGGAACTTCCCCCCTACCGTCCGCCGAGAATTTTACAAACCTTATATACATCCTTAATTGACAGGACATTAATAGTTTTATGGCGCGCGGTCGTTTTTGCTTTGCCTGCCGGAATGGTCATCTGGCTGGTTGCTAATTTGAAAATAGGGGATTTGAGCCTGGCTGAACACCTGATAAATTTTTTAAATCCGTTTGCATTGTTAGTAGGTTTAAATGGAGTGATTCTTCTTGCATATATTATTGCCATACCGGCAAATGAAATTGTTATACCTACTGTGTTGATGCTTACAACCCTTACTTTAAAGATGGCAGGGGCAGGGACCGGGGTGCTTTTCGATACGGGTTCAGAATTTGCAACCGCCCAGATACTTCATGCCGGCGGATGGACTTTGCTGACCGGAATTAATCTTATGCTTTTCAGCCTTTTGCATAATCCATGTTCGACTACAATTTATACAATTTACAAAGAAACAAAAAGCCTTAAATGGACTCTGATTTCGACTTTTTTGCCGATAGTTATCGGATTTACTATATGTTTTCTTATTACTCAATTTTGGAGAATTTTCTCTGGAGGTTAATGTGAAAAAAGGTTACTTGTTTTTATTTATTTTGGTTATTCTATCTTCGTATGTTCAGGGGCAGGAAAAAGTGCAAAGTATTATTCCCGATAGGCCTGATTTTACAGATTCCCCTAATATAGTACCGAACGGGTTTGTTCAAATTGAATCGGGGATCTATTTTTCAAAAGAAAAATTGAACAGCAGTAATAATGCTTTGGAAATTTCGCGGATAGGTGTAATGGGCACCGTAGTAAGAGTGGGCATTTCTGAATTATTTGAAATACGCGCAGGAGGAGAATATCTTTTTGAGACTGAAAAGAGTGATGTTGAAAAAATCGATAGAAAGGGTTTGAATGCTCTTATGATAGGGACTAAATTTCAATTTCTTTCGTCGGAAAAATCATTTGCCGATGCCGCCCTGATGCTTGAATTTACTCTTCCTTTCGGAAGTTCCGATTATAAGCCTGAAAATGCCGAACCGCTGATGCTGCTTTCGGCGGCGCATGAGCTTTATGGGCCTGTTTCTATTACGTACAATCTAGGGACTCAGTATCAAAGCAGCGGGGATAATTATTTAAATTTTTACAGTCTTAATTTCGGGATTTCGATAAATGACAGATTCGGCGGATTTATTGAACATTACGGGCTTGTGGATAAGCAAAGTTCTCCCAAATACTATATGGGAGCCGGAATTAATTATACTCAGGATTCAAACTTAATTGTCGATTTTTCATTTGGGAAAGAAATTACTCCTAATGCAAATTACTGGCAGATAGGGGCCGGATTTTCGCTAAGATTGCCTAAATGAATTTGAAAGTTAATTAATAATTAACTCTTTTGTTTTTTCTTAAGCGCCTTTCTGTGTGAACTTATGGCAAAGTTCATAAGCCATTCGTGCAGGCTTACTTTATCTTCACCCGTAACTTTTCTGTTAATTACATATTTGCCAGTAGGGAGAAGTACGCGCGACTTAATGTTATCCTTCAGGGAAATTTTCAAAACTTTTTTTATGAACTTTTTATATTCAGGTTCCTGAATAGGGAATGACGCTTCAACTCTTCTGTCAAGGTTCCTTTGCATCAGGTCTGCGCTGCTGGCGTAAATTTCCTCTTCGCCATTATTATAAAAATAATAGATTCTGCTGTGTTCAAGAAAACGGCCTACAATGCTTATTACCCGGATATTATCGCTTAAACCGGGTACCTGAGGTTTAAGACAGCAGATGCCTCTAACAATTAAGTCTATTTTTACTCCCTTTGCCGATGCTTCGTAAAGGGAGGCAATTGAGGTAGGATCTACAAGCGAATTAAGTTTAAGGATAATGCGCCCTTGTTTTCCTTCCTTTACATTTATTATTTCTCTTTCGACAAGTTCAAGGAATTTATCTCTCATATCGATAGGAGCAACAATCAGTTTTGAGAATACTTTCTGTTCCGAATAACCAGTCAGGTAATTGAATATTTCGGCTACATCATTGCAGATATCCTGATCTGCTGTAAAAAGCCCGAAATCGGTATATACTTTAGCCGTATCAATATTATAATTTCCAGTGCAAAGATGAACATACCTTTGAACGCCCTCCGGCTCTTTTCTAACAATCAGCGCCATCTTTGCATGTGTCTTTAATCCTAAAAGTCCATATACAACGTGTACGCCGGCTTTCTCGAGTTCGCGGGCCCAATAGATATTATTCTCTTCATCAAAACGGGCTTTAAGCTCAACAAGCACGGCAACCTGTTTTTTCCTTTCCGCGGCTTCAATCAGATATCTTACAATTGGGGAATTAGGGCCTACTCTGTACAAAGTTTGTTTTATAGCCATAACGTCCGGGTCGAGAGAAGCCTGTTTTATAAATTCAATTACCGGAGTAAATGATTCGTACGGATGATGCAGCAGAATATCTTTCTTTCTTATAAGAGGAAAAATGCTTGTTTCATTATCGAATATTGCAGGCGTAACAGGGTGAAACGGTTTATCTTTAAGATTAGGCAAAGGAAGATCATATAACATCATCAAATCGCTCAGCCCGAGGTTTCCGTCGAGAGCATGTACGTCATCCTGTGTTATTTCAAGATTCTCTATAAGCGTTTCAAGCATAAAATCGGGCATATCCTTTTCAACTTCGAGCCTGACAACAGAACCGAATTTTCTCTGTTTAACGTTTTCTTCAATCAGGTCTAAAAGGTCTTCAGCTTCATCTTCCTGTATTTCAAGATCCGTATTCCGCGTAATCCTGAAACGGTAGGCTGCAATAATCTCCATTCCCGGGAATAGAAGATTCAGATTAGATTTAATTAAATCGCCAATCCAAATAAATTTAATGCAGTTTTCGTCATTATCAGGCGCTGAAGTATAATTGCTTAAATCAATCCTTAATAAGCGGGGAAGAATTGAAGGCACTTTAACGCGTGCAAAATGTTTTTCACCATTGGATTTCTTTATCTGAATTGCAAAGCTCAGGCTCAGATTAGATATATATGGAAAAGGCCTTCCGGGATCGAATGCAAGAGGGGTAAGTACCGGAAAGACTTCCTTTTTAAAATATGCCGAAAGATATTCGTTCTCTTCTTGGGTTAATTCGCCGGGAGAATAAATCCGGATGTTGTTGCGTGCGAGTTCGGGGATAATATCCTCTTTAATGTAAATATAAACTTGTCTAAGCAGGTATCTGGTTTCCCTTTCAATTCTCTGAAGAGTTTCAATGGGGGTTAAGCCGTCAACTCCGGGCTCAATAATCTTTGCTCTTATCTGTTCTTTCAATCCAGAAACGCGGATCATATAAAATTCATCCAGATTCGAGAAAAAAATTGATAAGAATTTTACTCTTTCAAGAAGGGGGAGCCTGTTGTCTAATGCTTCTTCAAGCACCCGTTTGTTAAATTCAAGCCAGCTTAAATCGCGGTTAAAGAAATTCTCTGTGGTTATATACTTAACAAGTTTATTCTTAAAAGGAGCCATCTTCGCAATGCCTTATTTTTTTAATTTACGAGCAGAGGAATAGTTCTCAATGTTATAATTTATTGTCGTTGAAGGAATGTCAAGTTTCCTTATTTTAACTTTTGCTTTATTAAAGAAGTCCACAGCAAGAGTATCGTGGAAATCAGCAAAAATAACAATTTCCTTAATCCCTGCGCCGATGAGAGCTTTTGCGCAGTTTGTGCAGGGCATATTAGTTACATAAGCCGTAGCTCCTATAGTGCTGATTCCGTGAATTGAACATTGAAGTATAGCATTCATCTCAGCGTGAAGGGTTCGTACGCAGTGGTTATCTACAACAAGACATCCTGCATCATCGCAATGCTCATCGCCCGGTATAGAACCGTTATAACCTGTAGAAAGAATTCTTTTTTCGCGTACAAGAACGCATCCGCAATGCATCCTGGGGCAGGTTGCCCTTTCTGAAACGAGCATTGCAAGTTTAAGGAAATATTCATCCCACGAAGGGCGTTTCGATTTGTGTTTTTCCATATTACCCTAATATTGAATAAAGTAAAATTTATATATTTTTTTCGTGAATTAACACAAAAATCGGGCTTTGTTTTATCATTTTTTTGTTAAAATGAAGTTTTGAAGGCTTAATAATCGAGGAGAATCACTTTTTTAGCACTATTTTAAAAGTAGTTCCATGATTAAGAACCGAATCTTTAACAAAGATTTTTCCTCTATGGTAATCTTCTATGATTCTTTTCGACAGGCTGAGCCCAAGCCCCCAACCTCTTCTCTTTGTGCTGAACCCCGGTTTGAATATCTGATTACGCAATTTATAATCCATCCCTTTGCCGTTATCGGCTACCTCGATTTCAATTGATTTAAGAGTCTGTTGGAGAGAGACTTTTACAAAGCCTTCTTTGCTTTCAATAGCATCGAGGGCATTTTTGATAAGGTTTTCAATTACCCACTCGAATAATTCTGCATTAAAGTTTGCATAAATTTCATTTTCCCCTTCAAGTGTAATCTGAATTTGCTTGCCCGTATGAGGGAGCCTTTTGCCGAAATAAAGGATTACTTTTGAAATAACTTCATACAAGTTTTCTTTCTTCAGTTCCGGTTTTGAACCGATTTTAGAAAAACGCTGAATGATTTTATTAAGCCTTAGCAAATCGTTGTCAATTTCCTGCGAAGCGTCAATTACTTTATCGGGATTTTGGAAATTCATTTTCAGAATTTCATTCCAACCCATAAGGCTCGAAATAGGTGTTCCAAGCTGGTGCGCAGTCTCTTTCGACATTCCAACCCAAATACTGCTCTGTTCGCTTTTCTTAAGGTAATTAAACCCCAGATATGCCAAAAGCATAAAAAGAAGCGCGGTAAGAATTTGCAGATAGGGATAATCGCGGAGCTGTTCTACAAGTTCCGAATCGCCATAGTAAATTTTCTGCTGAATAGAACCGTTATATTCAATCAGAATAGGAGGGTGTATTTTAGCAAAGTTGATTAACTTGTTTTTTAAAAATTGCGCTTTTTTTGAAGGGGAAAGAAGTGAATCCACTTTAATGTTACGGAAATTCTGAATGCTGTCGTTTCCGTTTGTGAGAAGAATAGGGAACTGGATCGGTTCTATGATATGATTGAAAACAAATGTGTAATCTCCGGTCGGTTCGGAAGTTGCAGTAAATCTTAAACCGTCCGCATAGAGCTCGACAATTTGTTTTTCTCTCTGCTGCAGTTTTTTAATAATATTCTGAGAATAGTAAAGAGTGCTTATCGATATTACCAAAGCCAATAAAAGCAACCCAAACTTAATGTTTGAAGAAGAAAAAATAGATGAAAGTTTCATTGCAGTTCTATAATTCTATTGTTTGTTCCCGTTTCGGCCCTACAGAAATAATGCTTATTTCAAACCCGCTTTTTTCCGAAATAAAAGAGAGATAATCTTTTGCATTTACAGGAAGATCCTCATAATATCTTACTTTTGAAATATCGGATTTCCACCCCGGCAGCGTCTCATAAACCGGTATAATTTTATTTAATCTTTCAACATCTGTCGGGAATGATTTAAGCCTCTTCCCGTCAAGTTCATATCCGGTGCAAACCTTTATTTCATCGAGATAACTTAAAACATCAAGCTTTGTAATGGCGACACGCTGAATTCCGTTTATCATTCTTGAATAGTTCATCAGGAATGCATCATACCATCCGCATCTTCTCGGCCTTCCTGTTGTAGCTCCGAATTCAGCCCCGGTTTTTCTTAATTTTTCCCCTGCTTCACCTTCAAGTTCGGTGGGAAAAGGTCCCAAACCGACGCGTGTTGTATAGGCTTTAACAATTCCTATGACCGAGGAAATTTTTGTAGGCGGTATTCCGGTTCCGGTGCAAGCCCCGCCTGAAGTCGGAGAAGACGAGGTGACGTAAGGATATGTTCCGTGGTCAACATCCAGCAGCGCCCCTTGAGCGCCTTCAAGAAGAATTGATTTGCCTTCCTCAATTGCATTATTAAGATAAGAAGGCGTATCCGTTATATACTGGCTTATTTTCTTTTCAAATTCTATATAATCTTTAGTTATTTCTTCAATATTCAGTTCTTTTTGATTGTATATCTTTCTAAGAAGAACATTTTTTTCTTCAAGATTCAATTTTATTTTTTCTTCCAAAACACTCTTATTTAAGAGATCGATAACTTTGATTCCCTTGCGGGCATATTTATCGATATAACAGGGGCCGATGCCCCTGCCGGTAGTTCCAATTTTGTTGGATCCGCTTTCGCTGATGGAATCGAGCAGTTTATGATAAGGCATAATTAAGTGAGCATTCTGGCTTATAAAGAGCCTTCCCTTGATGTTAATATTAAAACTTTCAAGAAGGGCAATTTCATCCAGAAGGGCTTGCGGGTCAATAACCACGCCGTTGCCAATTACACAAATTACGTTATCTCTTAAAATGCCGGATGGAATAAGGTGCAGAACGAATTTATTATTGTCAATTTCAATAGTATGCCCCGCATTAGCTCCTCCCTGATACCGCGCAACAATATCGTATCGGTTGCTTAATATATCAACGATCTTACCTTTTCCCTCATCACCCCATTGACTTCCAACAAGAACGGAAACTTCCATTTCACTCCTTTATTATTATTATTATCTGGAAGGAAATATTAAACTCCGGTATAACCGGAGTTTAATTAAAGAATAAATTTTTCCTTTTAATTAAAGCTTTTTACTGCTTCTTCAACAGAATTATAGTTTTCAAAAACGCTTGTTAATTTTGTAATAACAAGAAGGCTGTTAATTTTTTCGGTTGTATTTGCAAGTTTAAGGTTGCCGCCCCCGTTTTTAATAGTGGTATAACCGGAGATAAGCATACCCAAACCGGAACTATTCATAAAAAGTGTCTCTTTAAGATCGATAATGACATGTTTTTTCCCTTCATCCAGAAGTTTATGAAGCAGTTGATGAAATTCTTCAGCTTCATTACCGCCGGTAATATTTCCATGGAATTCGACCACAACTGCTCCGTAGGTTTCATGGGTCTTAATTTTCATACTAATTCTCCATAAATTTAGTTATAAAATAATTATTCAATAAACTTATAATCGATTTTTGAAAAATTTGAAGAAATATTAGCGATTCTTCTTTATATTATTAGCTAAGTTATATAATATTAGATAAAAAATAAAGAGTTTTTATTGAAATTAGATTTTTAAAGGTAGTTTTAAGAAACTAAATTGTCAATTTTACGTCTAAAAAAATGATGTTACCCGAAAATTTCGAGGAATTTGACTTATCGAACCGTAGTGATGCTGAAGACGATGATTATCCTCTTATAAGGCAGTTCATTGAAGGAAACGAAAGAGGGTTTAAAACTCTTGTATTAAAGCATAAGGAAAAGGTGAGGAATCTTGTTTACCTTACTCTAGGCGATTCCGAATTTGTGGACGATATTTCGCAGGATGTTTTTATAAGTGTTTTCCATAAACTGAAGGATTTCCGTTTTGAATCGAAATTTACAACATGGCTGTACAGAATTACCATTAATAAATGCCGCGATTATCTGCGGAAAAAGAAAGTAAGAAGTATTTTTGTTCCTATAAAAGATGAAGGCAGTGAATATGGAGCAGGGTATCAGCCGGAGAATATAGATATACCTCAACTTGTAAGAAAAGCAATTGACCGGCTTCCCGAAAAACTCCGTTTCCCCCTTATTATGAGGGATATTGAAGGGCTAAGTTACAAGGAAATTGCCGATAATCTGGGCACTGAAGTCGGGACTATTAAATCTAGAATCTTCCGTGCGAGAGAAACATTAAAAGTGCTTTTGGAACCTTATCAGAAAGAAATGTTCAGGTAAAATGGAAAATAACAGCGTTCAGAGTTTTCTTAAAAAAAATTTCTTCTATGTGGGGGTCGGGGTTTTAACTGTAATGATGGTAATTATTTTCCGGCAGAACAATCTGGACAAAATATTTGAAGAAGGGAAAAAAGGGATAGCTTCTTTTTATACCGCTAACCTCAAGCCTATGATTTATACGAATGAAATAACGAATGAGGATGTGTTTAATTTTGCAATGTTCAATTCCCTTCCCATAAATAAAAAAGAGAACAAGATGCTGTTTATCGATCAGGATGAACAGGGGAAAAATTCAATAAGCATTCATACATCGGAATATAAAGAGAATACTGGCAACTATAAGCAATTTCTCGAATATCTTGGAGCCGCTCTCTCAGATAGAAAAAAATTCGATTCTCTGATTGCCTATCATAAAGCGAAATTATACACTGCAATTCTTGCAAACGGCAATAACACAATCGCGGTCAATCAGAATATCGCTTTTCTTCACAATATAATGTATGCCGATATTATGATGCTTGCGCAGAAGATCAATTTTGAAAAGGCAAATCAGATTTATGCAGGCAGCAGGGAAAAAATAAATCCCGTTGAAATGCAAAAAATGGATGAAGCTTTATGGCGCAACGATGAACCTCAGAATTATTTTCTCGTGAATAACGACAGTATCTATACTGTTAAAATGGCCGCCGATATACCGCGTGTTACAATTTCAATTGGGAATCCGGAGGACAGGTGGAGGGATGAATTTAATAACGCAAGGGTACGCGCAGAAGGTGAAATGGTGCGTAATGTGGAGAAAAATAAGGAATTGTTCGATAAATATGCTCCAAGCCGATATAATAGAGATATGAGAGTTTCAATCCCCGACTGGCGCCCGCCGCAAGGTTATGAAAAAACTATAATGAAGCTGAATAATCTTCCGAAACTCTCTAAAATGGTCACTTTTGAACTTGATGAAGGAAAGGGAAAGAGCCAGGAACTTGCATTTAAAATGAATTTTGATATTTCCAAACTAGATTCGTTTCTCGTTAATACGGTTGATGCCGTAATGGCTTTTGTTCCTCCTGAAGAAAGAGGAAAAGTGAAAAAAGAAATAGATTCGGCTTTTGCAGCCGCCAGATCGTATAAAAAATCCTTGGTTTATGAAAAAAATAAAGCCGCCGTTAAAGAAAATATGAAAAAAAATATTAGCGCAGATACAAATAAGAATAAACAAAAATGAAAATTCCCTTTAAAGACAGCCCCAGAAATAAAAAACTTGAGAATCTGGTAATTACCGCCATACTCATTATTTTATTCAGGCTTATTTTCCCTTCAAATTCATCTGCGGGGGTTTATACTGCAAGCGAATTTCTTCTGTTTGGGTTTATTTATTTTGCCGCGCTGTATTTAAATGATTTCTTTAATGTAAAAAAATATGCTCCTTTATCCGTAATTCTTAATATTGGAGTCCTGACGGCAATAATATTTTTTATACTCTCGGTATCGGGTAATTCTTCGTCAGGCTCTATCCCGAATACTACTGCGGTGGAGTCGTTTTTTTATATGCTGGCTTCGTTTCTGCTTATTGGGGGGCTTGCTTATATTTTCATCTCTTTCCGTTATCTGTTTTTCCTCCGGCAGAAGAAAAATCCGGGCAAATATTTCAATGTTATGGTCTTATTTCTTGTAATTTCCTATTTCTTGAATATCGTTGATAAATATTTCAAAGAGAGCTCATTTCTATGGGAAGCTTTTTTTGCAGTTTCCATTATGCTTATCTCGATCAATTCACTCAGGGTATCATGGATTGCTTTCTTAACTAAGAAAGAGAAAATTTATCTTCTCGTTATGTCTGTAGTTATTGCCTTCCTGTTCTTAAGAATTGCGAGCCTCTTTGATGCAAAAGAAATAACCCTGTTGGCATCTTTAAAAGATTTTTCGGGCGGCACATGGACTTATATGCTTTCTATGATGATTTACGGCGCAGTTTATTCATTTGTAATCTTTTTTACGGCCTTGTTTCACCTGCCTACCGCCGAAGCATTCGATAGAAAGGCGGAAGAAGTTTCCTCCCTTATGGATTTGAGCAAAATAATAACGAAAGTGTTCAACTCAAAACAACTCGCCGATACGATAATATCCTTAAGTTCAAAAATATGTAATTCTGACTGCGCCTGGCTGGTTACCTGCGATAAGGATACAATTGAAGTTCAATCCACCGTTAATATAGGGTATGTGGAATCGGAGAAGATTACACAGAAATTACTGCTCGAAATAAATGAAGGGATTGACGAAACAATTATTCTTGGAAAGAGTTCAATCCGCATAGCATACGAAAATGACTTGAAAATATATAATTTCAGTTCAATAGCCATAGCCCCATTAATGAGGCATGAACAAGTGACAGGTTATATTTTTGCCGCTAAGAAGAATAATACGGTTTTTGACGACGAGGATAAAAAGGCTATAAGCGCCTATGCCGATTATGCAGCAGTAGCTTTTGAAAATGCAAGGCTTTTTTCCGAATCGATTGAAAAAGAGAGAATGGAAAAAGAACTTGAAGTAGCCCGCGAAATTCAACATAAGATTGTTCCATCTGAGACGCCGAAGTTCAGGAATCTTCAAATTGCAGCTCGATTCAAACCTGCCTATGAAGTTGGAGGGGATTATTTCGATTTCTTTGATATCTCGGACGAAAAAGTAGGATTTGTGGTTGCGGATGTATCAGGGAAGGGAATTTCGGCCGCTTTTGTAATGGCAGAGGTCAAAGGTATTTTCGAATCATTATCAAAAGTGATTTCAGCGCCGAAAGAGCTTTTGACCTGCGCAAATGACATTTTAAAAAGGAGCCTTGATAAGAAAAGTTTTGTAACGGCGGTATATGGAATTATTAACTTGAATACCGGGGTGGTAAATCTTGCAAGGGCGGGGCATACGCCGATTCTTCTTGTATCGGGGAATGATGTAAATAGGCTTACCCCAAATGGAATTGGCCTCGGCATCGATAATGGATTAAATTTCAATCAATACATTACGGAATTGGAATTTAAACTGAATAATGACGATATTTTAACTTTATATTCCGACGGTATTACGGAATGTAAGAATTTGAAGCTCGAAGATTTCGGAATGGAACGTTTTGAGAAACTTCTAAAGGAAAATAAAAGCATTTCGCTTGAATCGGCTTCTGACAAAATAATTGAGAGTTTAGAAGAATTTTCTAAAGAGTATATTCAACATGACGATATAACATTGGTGCTACTTAAATGGGGAAATCATTAACAAACAAACGGAGTAATTAATGGCAGATTTCAACGTCAGTTCAAGAGGTGTTGGATCTGTAAACGTCCTTGATTTGAAAGGATACCTTGACGCGCATACCGCACCCGAACTTGAGAAAGCTTTCAATAAGCTTATTGATGAAAAATCCTTTAATGTGATTGTTAACTTTAGGGATTTGAATTACATAAGCAGCGCAGGGCTCGGGGTTTTTATGGCTTATGTGGAAACTATGCGCGAAAATAAAGGAGATATCAAGTTCTCTAATATGAAAGAAAATGTTTATAACATTTTCGATCTCCTTGGTTTTCCGGTATTATATGAATTTTTCAAGGATGAAACAGAAGCATTAGACAAGTTTAAAGTGCAAGGATAATGTTAAAGAACAAAGAAAAGAATTTCGAAAGAAATCTTGTTGTTAAAAGTTCAACGGATAATCTTTCAATTATCAGGGAGTTTACAACAACCTCCGCTAAAGAGTGCGGATGTTCAGAGGAACTTACCGGTAATATAATTCTTGCTGTGGATGAAGCCTGCACCAACATAATTAAACATGCCTATAAATATTCTTCAAATGGCGAAATAGGAATTACTATTAAATCTACTCAGGCTAATATCGTCATTCTAATTACTGACTCAGGAGAGCATTTTGATCCTGAAAATGTTCCCGCCCCGAATCTGATTGAGTACCAGAGACAGAAAAAAGCCGGTGGATTGGGAATTTTTCTTATGAAAAAACTGATGGATGAAGTTAACTATAAAGTTCTTAGAGATAATAGAAATCAAGTCGAATTAGTGAAACATTTGAAGTAGTAAATGCAATTAACAGATAACATTGCAGCCCTCCGTAATCTTTCAGCTCTTGTTGATTTTGCAAACCTTGTCAATTCAAGCCTCGACCTCTCCTTTGCTTTGAACAATATGCTTTTTACCTGTTTCGGGAAATTTCAAACGACGAAAGGGGTAATATTATTTATAAACGGCAGCTCGATTATCGAAATAAAAGCGGCAAAAGGGTTCTCAAATAGCGCGCTGGCCCAATTTACTCCGTTTCCGCTTGATGAATTTGAGACAAATGAACCTTTCCTGAATTTTAAAAAGAATAATAAGCTTGTTCTTCAGAAAGAGATAAGATCCTCAAACGGCTTGAAAGGATTTATACTTTTAGGGGAAAGGCTTTCTAGAAAAGAATATGCAGATGAAGACTCCGATTTTCTAAGTACGATAGTAAATATTGGGGCAACGGCAATTGAAAATTCCCTTATTGTAGCCGAATTAAAAGAATTAAACCGCGAACTGGACGGCAAGGTGAATCAGCTTAGTTCATTGTTCGATCTGAGCAAAGAATTCAGCGGTATCCTTAAAACGGAAATGATAGGCAAACTGCTGCTTTATTCGATAATTGGCCAGCTCCTTGTTTCAAAATATGCCGTAATTACATGCAAAGAAAATAATTATACAATACTTGAAAATAAATATCCGCGCGACCTTCTTGAAAAGGCTCTTCGATCCTTCGATTTGAGCTGTATTACATCGGTTCTGAAAAAAGAGGATTTAGCAGAAAGTTTTGCTCTTTTTACGGAACTTGGAACCGAATTAATCGTCCCAATGCAAATAAAGGGTATAACAAAGGGGCTTATAATGTTAGGTCAAAGGATAGCAGGGCAGCCTTATTCAAAATCGGATATTGAATATGTTGCAAGCGTTGGAAGCCTTGCTGCTATTTCAATTGAAAATGCGATGCTCTTCAGCGAAACGCTTGAAAAGCAGAAGCTTGAAAAAGACCTTGAAACCGCCCGGAATATTCAAAAAAACCTCCTGCCGAAGAAAATACCTCAAACTAACAGCTTCGATATTTCCGCATATAATAATTCAGCCAGACAGGTGGGGGGGGATTATTACGATATAGTCCATATCTCTGAAGATGAGCTCCTTTTTGCTATAGGCGATGTTTCAGGCAAGGGAGTTCCGGCGGCTCTTTTAATGGCCAATCTTCAGGCATTCTTAAAATCAATCTGTAAAATGAAAATGCCTCTCGGCAGCGCTACCGATTTTATTAATGATCTCGTTTCGGAAAATACAACCAACGGCAGTTTTATTACTTTCTTCTGGGGCATATTGAATGATAAAACTAAAGAACTGGTTTATGTAAATGCCGGGCATAATCCTCCTCTTCTTATTAGAGACGGCAAAATAGAAAAACTGAAAACCGGCGGAATGATTTTGGGCGTTATGCCTACTCTGATTCCATACAAATCAGAATCGCTCCAATTACAGACGGGCGATTTGATGGTCTTTTTCACTGACGGAATTACGGAAGCTATGGACCCGGATTATAAAGAATTTACCGATGAAAAACTGGAGGAATTATCGCTTACTCTTACACAAAATTGTTCATCCGAAGCTCTTGAAAAAATTATTGAAGAAGTTAAAAATTACACAAGAGGAGCGGAACAATCGGATGATATTACATTAATAACCATTAAAGTGTTATAGGTGTTTATGCTTAAGTTTAAAAGCATTTATGCAAAAATAAGAATACAGCTTATTGCCTTGCTGACGGTTCTTCTTACTATAATCGCTTTAGTGGATTTTTATTTTATTTTTAATGTAACTGCACAGTCGAATGACGAATGCCTCTGGGTTACAAAAAAGCTGAAAGGGGCTGATAACGGAACTGAAAACCAATGGGTGACCCCGAAAGACAGCGCGGTAATATATTTCAATAAGGTTAAGCAGGGAGGCGTTGCCTGGGAAGCAGGTATAAGAGACGGGGATGAACTTGTATCTATTGACGGTATTAAAGCCAAAAATGATCAGATTATGACTCACGTTCTCGACCGCGTTAATTCAGGCGATTATGCAACCTATATCGTTAAAAGAGGAGATAAACAGTTTGAGACAAAAGTTGAAGTTAAAAAACTTATAGATTTTTCAGGGCTCGCATTTACGCTCCTTTCTTTTATCTGGCTTGTCGTTGGTTATATTATTTTTATGGCTAAACCGGACGGCAAAATACAAAAGGCATTTTATAGAATCGGATTAGTTGCTATTCTTTATTCGGTATTCAGCCTTGTTTACAGGGGCCGGATGGCAGGCGCGAACCCTATTTTTGAAAATCTTCCGCTGCTGGTAAGCATCCATTCAATATGGCTTTTCGGCGCTCTGTTTTTCCCTTTTGTTTATGTTCATTATTTCCTTCAATTCCCATCGAAGTACAAATTAGTTACTTATAAAAGATTCAGCCTGTTCTGGTATTCAATACCGACGGCATTGTTTCTATTTGCAGTTGTTAATTTATACCTTGCCTATGCGCGCATAGGTAACGGTTTCTTTTTCCTTATGGTATATAGTTATCACAGGTATCTTATTTTCGCTTCAATTTTTATAGGCACAGGATTGCTTTTATACAACTATGCACAGTTAAAAAGCAGGGAAGAAAGGAATGCAATTTTTGTAATACTTATTTCGTGTCTTATAGGATTTGCAGTCCTAATTTATACTCTTACGCTTCAGAACGCCCTTGCCGATACTTTATTTAATACTCCGCAGTATTTTATGCCTATCATTCTTATATCGGTAATTCCTATCGGTTTCGGGTACTCGCTGTTCAGGTATTCCTTGATGGATATGAGCGATGTATTGAAAAATTCGATTTTATATATTACGGCTACAATCTCACTGGCTGGTATCTACTTCTTTCTCATTTATGTAACAGGGCAATGGATAGGGAGTATAATAGGAACTGAGTACAGGGGAATTATAGCGGGGGGCGTATTTGTTGTTTTTGCGCTTGTATTCCAATCTACAAAAGACAAATTCCAGCGGTTAATTACCCGCAAGTTTTATCCCGAACAGTTTGCTTATCAGAGAGTGCTTTTGAAATTCAGCGCCGATGTTTCAAGCACCGTTGGGCTCGATAATATACTCGATTCCACATTGAATACCTTTGTTGAACAGTTGAGGCTTCAGCATTTCGGCATTATGCTTAAATCAAATGAATCGGATGCGTTTGTATTAATAAAAAATTACGGATTTTTCAATGGAAACCTATCCCTTAATATTGACGAAAAAAGGATAAAAAGTTTTATTGCAAATAAAGTATTTTATAAAAACCCTGCGGCAATTGAAAGATCAGATTTTGAAATGGTGTTTACTCAGGAAGTTATTGATAAGCTAGTCGATGAACGGATTTATACATTGATTCCTCTTAAAAGCAAATCAAAAACGATAGGGCTGCTGTTATTCGGGTTAAAATTATCGGGCTCTCAATTCTCTGGAAAGGATATAGAACTTCTGGCTGCGGCGGCAAATCAGACGGCGGCTTCAATTGAAAGTGCGCGTCTTTATAAAATGGAAGCCCACAAGCTTGCGCTTGAAAGAGACCTTGAAAATGCGCGTGTTATTCAGGAAAGCCTTCTTCCGAATATCATACCCCATTTTAACGGAGTTGATATTGCGGGTAAAATGATTCCGGCTATGCATGTCGGCGGCGATTATTATGATATAATAAAGGTAAGCGAAAAACAATTCTTTATAGTTATCGGCGATGTTTCTGGTAAAGGGCTTTCGGCCTCATTCTATATGTCTAAATTACAGACAATTATGAGGCTTTACTGTACCGAGAACCGTACTCCGAAAGAAATTCTTATCGATGTTAATAAGAGAATAAGCGAAAGCATAGAAAAAGGATGGTTTATAACCGTATCGCTTGCATTATTCGATCTTGAAAAGAGAAACATAAAATTCTGCCGCGCCGGTCATACCCCGTTAGTTTATTTGAAAAGCAATAAAGTCTCTTTCATTCAGCCGCACGGCATCGGAGTAGGGCTCGAAAAAGGGGAAGTTTTTGACTTCAACCTTGAAGAGATTGATATACCTCTTCTCGGCAACGAAGCATTTTTCTTTTATTCAGACGGGGTTAATGAAGCAGAGAATGAAGAAAAAGATTTATTCGGGCTCGATAGGTTCGAAAGTATTTTAATTACAGAAAACGGCAGGTCTTCAAAGGAAATTCTTGAAGATATTGTGGCTGAAATAAGAAAATTCAGAGGAAAAGCTTTTCAGAACGATGATATTACAATGACTCTTGTAAAAGTGGGGAGCCTGTAATTCAACAGGCGTTTATTTTAGTCTGAACGGGAATCTGATTACCGCTATTTGAGTAACCTGTTCCGCATTTGAAGGAAGAGGTTCAAACCTCCATAATCTTAAAGCCTCAATAGCCACTTGTTCAAGTTTTGTATCGGCTTTTTGCAGAACTGTAATGCGCGCTACGCTGCCGTCAGGAAGAATGGAAAACCTCAGGTGCACGTCAATTTCTTTTGATACTCCGGCAGGATATTCGGGTACTTTGTAACTGTATATTTTTCGGGTACGTCCTCCCCAGTTAATACCGATTCCGTCTCCCATTCCATCCCCCATTCCATTCCCGATTCCGTTCCCAATGCCGCTTCCGGAACCCCTTCCGTTTCCAATGCCTTTACCTTCGGGGTTATTGCCGGCGCTTTGAAGGGCTTTTTCAATTCCGCTTTCTTTTTCAACTTTTCCTTTAACAGTCTTTGTTGAAATTTTGTCTTCGGCATCGGCGGGGTTATTCTTAATTTCGGGTACATTCGCTTCCGGGTCTTTTTCTTCCTCTTCTGATTTTGCCTCTTTTACAATCTGCTTATTCGGTAAGACAGTCATAAAATCTATATTTGAAGGCATAGGCCCGTATCCGCCGGAACCGCCTCCCGGTTCCCCGAAACCGATTTGAATTAATTCTTCTGAAGTAGGCTGAAGGGAATAAAGTATAGCAAAAACAAGAACAATTATTGCATGCAGCGCAACGGAAAAAAGCGATGAGACAAGATTTATATTTTTATGCTTAATTGTCATCTGTTATGCCGGTTACTTTTTCTTGGAAGTGCCTATCAAAAATTTTGTAACGCCTATTTTTTTAAGTTCATCAAGCAGATAAATGAAATTGCCATGGTAAACTTCTTTGTCCGCCTTAATTACAACGCTTTGCGCCTGATTATCCTGCAGTTTAAGCTGCACCTGAGTAAGAAGCTCAGTCATATTCATTTCGCTGTTGTTCATATAAACTTTATTTGCAGAATCCATAAAAATTTCAATATTTCTTTCGTTTAAAGTTTCCGAAGTCGATGCTTCGGGAAGTTTTATTTTAAGCGCCCCTGTAACAAGGAAAGGGCTGGCAATCATAAAAATCAAAAGGAGAACAAGTACAACATCAGTAAAAGGAGTAATATTTATTTCAGAGAATTCTTTCTCGTCAATTTTATAACGACGCATTTTATTCTCCCTTTTTAAGCATATATATTAATTCTTTAATTTCTTTTTCCATTGCCGGAATGCTGTGTTTAATCCGTTTCATATAATAGTTGTAAAAAATAACAGAGGGAACTGCAACAACAAGCCCCGATGCAGTAGCAATTAAAGCTTCCGCTATACCGTTCATAACAAGGAGATAGTTTGAAGCGTCATTTACCGCGAGCCCCTGAAACGACTTAATAATGCCGAGGACAGTTCCGAACAAGCCTATGAAAGGGGAGATATTGCCTAGAGTTCCGAGTATTCCTATCCCTTTTTCAAGTTTGATGAGCTGTCTGTCCATTTCTGTGAAAGCCAAGTCAAGAAGCTCTTCCTTTGAATGCCTTACATTCTGGAAAATGTAAATAAAGACAGCGGAAATAGGGGAGTCGATAGTGAAAAAAAGACGTTTGTACGAGCTGTTTCTGCAAACGTGCAACGCCTCTTTAAAGTCTTTCTCTTTAATGTAATCTTTAACCATCTTAGCCATATCGCTGATGTTTTTATCTTCGAGCGCAAAGAGAGTAACCCACTTCTCAATAATAATTTTAAGGACGATTATTGAACAGACTGCAAGCGCAATAATGGTAAATCCGCCTTTTGTAAGCATTTCAGCCAAGTTAAAATTAAACATTTTGCTCCCTGTTTTGTGTTGAGTTATAAATTGCTAAGTCGCCATATAAATAATACATTAAAAAACCGGTTTTGTTTCCAGATATTTTAAAATTTACCTGTCAAAGATAAATCTTTTTACCGTAACATTATGTGAGGGGAAGGGCATTTTTTAAAAAAAATGCAGGAAGAGTAATAATTCAAAATTTAAATTATGCTTTAAAACAACAAACCCGTCGGCTGACGGGTTTGTTGTTCATTCTAAGTGAATTACTAAAATTCTATTTTCTTCTTAGACCTGTTTGCATATTCAAGAACAAATACGCTTGCAACGAAAATGGAAGAATATGTGCCTGTGATAATACCGATGAAAAGGGCAAAAGCAAAACTTCTAAGAACTTCGCCGCCGAAAAGGAAAAGGATAATTACCGAAAGAAGAGTGGCGAAACCTGTAATAATAGTTCTGTTCATAGTTCTGTTAATAGCCTTATTCATAACATCTTTTAGAGGCATGGTTTTATAAATCTTCATATACTCGCGTACTCTGTCGTAAACAACTACGGTATCGTTCATTGAATAACCGGTAAGGGTTAAAAATGCGCCGATAACAGTAAGCGATATTTCGAGGTTAAGCCCCGGTATTACGCCGTAGAGAGTGGAGAATATACCGAGCGTAATAAAGATATCGTGGAACAAAGCCGCAACAGCGCTAATAGCGAAAGAAAATTTGAACCTGAATCCGAGATATACAAGAATTACTAAAAGGGAGAGGCCAACGGCAAAGAGGGCATTCTTTTTTAATTCCTGTCCTACTTTAGGCCCTACTCTTTCTTCGCGTAAGACTTTGAAATTATTGTCTTTAATTTTCTCTTTAAGATTCGATTGAATCCAGTCGGAAACGCTTATTCTGACATTCAGGTTGGTTTTAGATGAATCGTCCAGTGTTTTCATAGCCTGGAAATCGGCTGTATTAAGATCCTGAATAATCTTATCGAGCGCTTTGGTGGAATCGAAAGAATAAGTAATGGAAGAAGATGATTTGTCGATAATCTTTCTGCTCAAGCCGGGCTGGCTTGCATCGATAGTTTTTTCAACATTCGATTGTATCTGAGAGAATAAATTATTCGGAACTTCCTGAATCTCTGATCTGATAAGGATGCTTCTATCGCTTCCGAAAGTCTTAACTTCAACTTCCCCCAATCCGATATTACTTGCTTCATTTCTTATCTGGGTAATATTAACCGGTTTATCGAATTGGAGAGCAACTTCAAGGCCGCCTTTAAAGTCGATGCCGAAGGCAAAACCGCGGACGAAAATATTAATTAATCCGATAAGAATTAATGCAGAGGAAATGGCATAGAACATATTCCGTTTCCCCATAAAATCTACGTTTAAATCATGAAAAATTCGCATTTATCAATTACTCCTAAATTTTCTTTTTAACCTAACTTAATCATCTGACCTTTCGATACGAAATAGTCAAATATAAGTCTAGAGAAAACTAATGCACTGAATAAACTGGCAATTATACCTATCATAAGAGTTAAAGCAAAACCCTGAATCGGTCCGGTGCCGAACTGATAGAGGATAACGCCTGTAATCATTGTCGTAACGTTCGAATCGAAGATAGCTGAAAAAGACATTGAGAAACCGCTGTCTATTGCGGCTCTGAGTGTTTTGCCGGTTTCAAGTTCTTCCCTGATGCGCTCGTAAATAAGCACGTTCGAGTCAACTGCCATACCCATAGAAAGGACGACGCCTGCAATGCCGGGGAGAGTTAAAACTCCGTGGAATGCTGCGAGAACGCCGAGTGAAATAAGAATTGTAAAGAATAAACCGGAAAAAGCTACAATACCGCCGTTTTTATAATAGACAATCATAAAAATTGAAACTAATATAAAACCGAGTAATGCGGAATTGGCTCCCTGATCAACGCTGTCTTGTCCGAGTGACGGTCCTACTGTCCTTTCTTCAATTGTTTCTACCGGCGCCGGTAACGCGCCTGCTTTAAGAACAATTTCAAGGAGCTTTGCTTCTTCTGTTGAAGTCGCTGTAATGCGTGACTGTCCTCCGGGAATTTTTTCCTGAATAACCGGTGCAGAATAAACGACTCCGTCGAGTACAATTGAGCATCTTTCGCCTACATTCTGGCCTGTAATTCTTGCCCATTCGTTGGCTCCTTCGTCATTCATTTCCATATTGACGACCGGTTTGTTGTCTGACGGATCAACCCTTGAAATTGCATTGGTAATAACTTCGCCGGTAAGTTCCGAAGTAGAATTAAGTACGTATAATGCGTAAAAAGATCCTTCTTTATTTGTTTCCGGTTTAGCATCGAAAACAAAAGCTGCGCCTGCTTCGTCAATAATCTTCTTAATTTCAGGGCGGCTGAAGTAATCCTGTAATTTTGTTTTATTTTCCGCTTTAACCCAGGTATCGGCATAATTCTGATTCTGGCTATAGCGCGCAAGATTGTAGAACGGGTGCTGTCTTGCAAATTTCTCTTCTTTCGATTTTAATGTATCCTGCCCTACGAGAACGGAATCGGTTCCGGCAAGCAGTTTATCAATCTTATTCATCATATTAAAAGCGAGCTGCGGTTTAACAAACAATTTAAATTCAAGAACGGCTCCTTTTTGAACAAGGTTTCGCGCTTCTTCCATATTGCTTATACCGGGGAGCTCAAGGACTATTCTTCTTGACCCCTGTTTCTGAATATTCGGTTCCGAAACGCCGTACTGGTTAACGCGTTTGCTTATAATTTCAACCGCGCGCGTTACAGCATCAGTTTCCTGCTGAACAAGCTTACTTTCAATTTCCGAATCGCTTGCGGTGATATCGCCGAAATCGAAATACACGCTCATTCTTTTTCCGTTTGCTCTAATTTTTTTAGCAAGGGCTGAAACTATATTTTCTTCGGAAGTTTTTGTCTCTTCCTGAGCTTCTTTAAGAAGCTTATAAAATAAATCATCGGGCTGTTTTGCAAGTTTCTCAATTAATTTTGCGGAATTGATTTCCATAACAAGGTACATACCCCCCTGTAAATCGAGCCCCAGTTTAATTCTTTTTTCCCTGTTGCTGATAATTGAAGGGTCTGTTTTCATTAAGCTGTCTCTTGCGGCGGTAAGCTTTTTCTGAAGATCGTTTTCGCTGATAGCCGGATTTTTCTGTTTAATCAAATCGCTGATTTTAACGAGTTCCTGCGAAATCTTCTTTGTATTCTGTAAATCGGCAAAAGTGGGATAAAGCAGATAAAAGCCAAGCGCAAAAGCGCCGATGATGATTACTGTTCTAAATGTAAACTCTTTCATGCTTTTTCTTTAAGGTTTGTTTTCAAATAGTTTAACATATAATTATGGGTTTCAATATAGAGAGGCACCCCAAAAAAATCAATTTAAATTAAAATAGAACAAATAACAGAAGCCGGTTTTAAACCGGCTTCTTAAAACTACTCTCTTACGACCCAGGTTTTAACAACTGCTTCAACTTTATGATGCAATTTAACCGAAACGCTGTAAATGCCGAGCGATTTAATCGGCTCGCCAATTTCAACTTTGCGTTTGTCGATATCGAAGCCTTTCTCTTTCAGAGCTTCAGTAATCATCTGGGTTGTTACAGAACCGAAAATCTTATCTTCTTCGCCGACTTTAACCGGTATTGTAATAGAAACTTTTTCGATTTCGGAAGCCAGATTCTGAGCTGTTTCAAGTTCTTTAGCTTCTTTTTTAAGTACCTGTTTTTTTTCTTCTTCAAGAGCGGCAATATTGCCTTTTGTAGCTATGTAAGCAATTTTGCGCGGAAAGAGAAAATTATAAGCGTATCCCTCTTTTACTTCAACAAGATCGCCTATTTTACCAAGCTGTTCAAAATCTTTTCTTAAAATTACTTTCATCTTGTTCTCTCCTTACTTTATTGCTTCGGAAACATACGGCATAATAGCAATATGTCTTGCTCTTTTAATTGCGGTTACAAGTTCACGGTGCTGTTTAGCGCTCAAACCGGTGATTCTACGTGGAATTATTTTCCCCTGGTCTGTTACAAATTTGAATAATTTCTTAGCATCCTTGTAATCGATGTACTCGTCTATTACTCTTCTTACTTTTTTTGTTTTCATTGCATATCCCTTTTTTAAACTTCTTTAATTAAATCCGATTCTTCATCAGTTAAAAATTTATCGAATGAATTGTCTTCGTAGTTGGAATCATCGACGACAGTTTCAATGTCATCGTTTGGCGACTTGCTGAATTTATTAAGGAATTGAATCCTTTTCGCTTTAATCTCAACAATTGTTCTGTTTTTTCCATCTTCGGTTTTAAAAGTACGGCTCTGCATTTCGCCGTCTATTAAAACAGCGCTTCCTTTTTTAAGGCGGTCGCGGCAGCTATCTGCAAGTTTGTTCCAGGCTACAATGCCTACATAACAAACGTCTTCCTGCCATTGGTTTGTGCTGTCTTTATATCTTCTGTTTGCTGCTATATGGAAATTTACAACCGGCGTAGTATTTGAAGTCTGACGGAATACAGGATCTTTGGTTAAATTACCTGCAACAATTACAGTGTTAAGTTCGGGCATTTTAAGTTCAGCCATTTCTTATACCTCCATCTAATCGATTTATAAGGATTCTTGACCTGCGCTCTTTTCGGCGGCAGCTGCTGCTTCAAGAGCCGCAGTTTCTTTTGCTAATCTGTCGGCTTCTTTCTGTTTGGCAATACCTTCGAGAGCTTTTTTATTTAGTGCAACTGTTAAATAACGGATTACATTTTCATCCAGTCTGTAGTTTCTTTCGAGAATGGAAATTAATCCTGCAGGCGCAGCGAAACGGAGAATTAAGTAATAACCGGTTTTGGATTTTTGAATCGGGTAAGCTAATCTTTTACGGCCCCATCGGTCAATTTCTACGATTGTGCCGCCGTTGTTTTTTATTGTTTCTTGGATTCGAGTAATGTTGTTTTCAACTTGTTCATCTTCTAAGGCCGCATTGAAAATTACAACACTCTCATAGTGTTTTGGTTCCATTTTACCTCCCTATGGACTTTTTAAGGCCTCAGGCAACTGCCTGAAGCAGGGTTTTTTTAAATTTAACAGAGAAATATATGTTTAATTATTATACTTTGCAATTAAAATCATTCGTTTTTTGGCGATGTATTATCATCTTTCGGGGGGAGGGAAAAGAGGCTGAAATAGTCCGCCATCCCCTTATATCCGCTGAAAATGAACTTTTCTATTAGATTTATACACAAATCTGCCCCTGTATTCAACAATTCGGAATCCTTTTCCTCAAATTTATCGAGAACGTAATCGGCCATTTCTCCCTTTCCGAAATTGTTCCCTATTCCGAACCGGATTCTGGGGAAATTGTCCTCTTCAAGGTGATAGATTATCGATTCAATGCCGTTATGCCCTCCGGATGCTCCCGAACGTTTTATCTTTACCTTTCCGATAGGCAGATTTAAGTCGTCGTGAATAACAAGTATATCCTGAGGTTCCATAGAATGGGTTGAAGTAAAATCTATGATAGCTTCGCCGCTGTTGTTAACGTAGGTTGTAGGTTTCATCAAAAAAAAAGGGGTGGAGTTTAATTCTCCACCCGCTTGATAAAATTGAAATTTTGAAGGCTTGAAACATAACCCGGATTTTTCGGCGAACCGGTCAAGGATAATAAAACCTGCATTATGCCTTGTAAATTCGTACTTACGCCCCGGATTGCCTATTCCGACTATCAGTTTCAAAGATAAGATTATTCCTCTTCTTCTTCCTGTTTACCCTTGCTGATTACTTCAGGTTCTGCAGACGGAACAGCTCCCGGTTCGGCAGTTGTTTCAACGTGTGTTCTCGGGATCATTACAGCAACAATAGAAACTGTAGGGTTATTCTTAATTGTAACATTTTCCAAATTAAGGTCGCGTACGTGAATCGAATCGCCTACTTTAAGCTGGGCAATATTAACTACAATGTGATCAGGAATGTATTTCGGTAAACATTCGATATCTAATTTATGAAGGTTATGCTGAATTACGCCGCCGTCTCTAACGCCTATAGGCTGGCCTTCAAGCATAATAGGAACCTGAAGTTCGAGCGTTTGATCGGCAGTAAGGCCCTGAAGATCGAAGTGAATTACTTTATCTGTAACCGGGTCGAACTGAACATCTTTCAAAATTGCCTGATAAGCGCCGGCGCCTTCAATTTCTAATTTAGCGAGGTGTGTTTCGGAAGTATAAACAAAAGGCCTTAAAGCGTTTTCGTGAACGGAAATGGTAATAGGCTGGGCTCCGTTAATATAAAAGATGCCCGGAATATTATTATCCCTTCTAAGCTGGTTAACCGCGCCTTTGGTTGATAATTCTCTCTTTTTTGCGGATAAGGTTATTTCTTGCATTTTATAATTACTCCAAATAATTATTTCATAAATCTTTGTTAATTTCGAAGAGAGAGCTTATCGATTCATTGTTATAAGAACGGATTATTGCTTCTGCAAGCAGTTCCGAAGCGGTACGGGGTTCGATTTTTTTAGATTCTCTCTTTAACGGGATAGAATCCGATACATATAATTTATTAATGTCCGATTCTTCAATTCTTTCAATGGCATTGCCCGATAGAAGCGGATGCGTAACGGCGCCGTATATGTTCAATGCGCCTTTTTCCTTAAGCGATTTTACCGCCGATATAAAAGTGCCTCCTGTATCCATAAGATCGTCAACAAGGAGCACATTCTTTCCCTCGACATTTCCGATTATGTTCATAATCTCAACAAGATTATGTTTCGGCCTTCTTTTATCTATCACCACAAGGTTTGTATCAAGTCTCTGTGCATAAGACCTTGCAAGTTTAATTCCCCCCATATCGGGTGAAACAACAACAAGGTCTTTCATTCCCTTGAAAAGGTTCGTAAAAATAGGAGAGGCGTAAAGGTGATCGAAAGGAATATCAAAAAAGCCCTGAATCTGGGCGGCGTGAAGATCCATTGTTACAACCCTGTCGGCGCCTGCTTTTGTAATAAGATTAGCTACAAGTTTTGCAGAAATTGAAACTCTCGGCTGATCTTTTCTATCCTGCCTTGCATATCCGAAATAAGGTATAACGGCAGTAACTCTTTTGGCGGATGCTCTCTTAGCCGCATCAAGCAGAATGAGGAGCTCCATAAGATTTTCGGCAGGGGGCTGTGTCGATTGAATAATATAGATGTCTCTTCCTCTTATATTTTCGAGGTACTTTACCCATATCTCGCCGTCGCTGAAACGTTTTACATCTACTCTGCCGAGAGGAAGCTTAAGGTAATGGCATATCCTTTTTGCCAACTCCGGATTAGAAGTGCCCGAAAAAACTAATGGTACATTTTCAAACATAGGTATCCAACTGTTTTAATATAATCAGACATTAAATATAAACAAATTCAAAAATCAAGTCAACTTAAGGGAAAGCTTAAAATCGGACTCATTTTTTCTTTTTCTTGAAAAGGAAGACAAAAACGATTACTAAAACGGCTAAAGCCGTTGCAAAAATCCACGTAGGGGTCTCTTTTAATTTGAAAGGCCTGAAAGTGGCGGTTATTCTTTTTCCCGCCCCCAACTCATCAAGATTAAAATTCCAGGTTAATTTATTGTTCGATAAATCATTGGCGTTATGGAAAGTTATATCGCCGGGAATATAATAAACGAATGTCAGTTTGTATTTCTTTTTATCGATTCCGAATCCGGTGGCAAAAGGCTGTACAAATTGAGAGAATATTTTAACATTTTCGGGGCCGTCTTTAAATGAAAGTTCCGACCCTTTGAAAAAATTCATTTTATTGAGCGAATCGACTGAATTAAATTCAAACTCTATTTTAGCGTGAACTGTGGTGTCTTTGAAATCCCAATATACTTCGGTTTCCTTAATTTTACTGTAAGGGGAAGTAAATTCGGATGTGAGTTTTTCTTTATTGAAAAAACCCAGGTTCTCAATCATCAAAGAATCGGTTTTAGTCTTCCATTTAGTCCAGTAGTGGATATACATACTGCCGGAGCCGTCAATTTTCAATGTTGTGGTCTGGTCATAATTCAAACAACTTATAAAGAATAGCGGGAACAGGATAAGGCTCAGTACATTTCTTAGCTTTTTCATAATTTATTAAATAATCCTTTTTGTTCTAAATATATCATTTAAAAATAACTAAATTTTTACATACACATACAATCTGTTTTTCCTTTTCTTTTTTTATTTTTGAAAGCCAAATTAGGAGAAATTATGCCTACATACGATTATAAATGTTTAAACTGCGGCGAAATGTACGAATTTTTTCACAAAATGAATGAAAATCCAGCGTACGCTTGCCCTTCCTGCGGAAATGAATTAAAAAAAATGATAGGAACCGGAGGCATACCCATTTTCAAAGGAAGCGGATTTTATCAGACTGATTATAAGAATAAAACTCCGAATAACAAATCAAAAGAAACTAAAAGCCCTAAATCTTCCGATTCAAAAAAAGATTAAAACCGGCCGATAGTTAATTTTCTTTAGAAATCGAGCCCGAGCGACCAATAATATTGCGGCACAGAGAATGTATGAAGGTCGTACGACCAGGCTATATCGAATTTCCAGAGGAGAATAAAATTAAACCTTAATCCGATTCCTGTACCGAGGAGAAGGTCTTTAGTTACAAGCCTCCCTTCATTGTCGCTTCCGAGAAGCTGAAGTTTTGAAGTAGTATTCCATGTTGTGCCGGCATCAATGAAAAATGTTCCCAGTATATTTTGGAATAATATTGGAAGAGGCCCGGTTACGAGATATCGGATAAGAGGGGAACGTAATTCGAGATTTAAAAGCATATATTTTGAGCCCATCTTCTGAGCAAGTTTGTAGCCGCGCATCGGCGTTGCAAGGGATATAAAAGCAAATTCATCTACCGAACTGATCGGAATATCGGTAGTCGCAAATTCTCTGTTCAGCCAGTTATCGGTTCCGCCGAGAAGGAATAATTGAGGATTGCCCCCCATAGAGTACCCACCCGAAAACCGTATAACGAATGAGTTATCGAAAAAGAAACGCATGTATGTGCGGTAATCTATAAGCGCCGATGCAAAACTCCGTTTTGAATCGTTAATGCCCGGATTGCCGAACAGGGTTGCTTGATACCGTGTGCCTTCGATAGGAGAGTAATATCCGAACAGCGTATTGTCGTGTACAAACGAAACCGACGGAGTAATAAAAAATGCGCTTTGGGAAGCTACATAAGGATTATCGAGATTTTCTGAAGTGACATTTAACAAACTGAGGCTGAAATCAATTCTATGGAATCTGTTCAGCGGATAACTGCCCGCTGCGGATGCGCTTAAATTTCTATATCTGTATAAGTTCGATTCTGATCCGTCATAAGCATAGAAGAAACGGGCTGTGTGCATTAAGGATACGCCGAAATCGACTTTTTTCTCAAGGTAATAATATGCAACTCCGTAATCGCTGTTCTTCAGATCGGCCTGCATGCTTGTAATGCCTATCAATCTATGGTTGCCAAGCATATCGCTGAATGAAAGTACTGTTGAGCCATAAGCGCCGTAAAGCGTGCTGAAATCGGCGCTTGCATACACTAAATCAGGCGAAAAATTAACTCTGTATTTATTAACAAGGTAGTTGCTGTCGGAATCAAGTGTTTCTCTGAAAAGGAGTTCTCTTTTCTTAAGAGAAGCGGAATCGGTTTGATTGGCGGGGCTTCCGAATACGTAATGGCTGTAATCGGTCTGAGTTGTATCTCTTTTATTCTCCTTCGATTTTAACTGCCCCACAAATATTTTTTTGCTTACTTCCGTTTTGGCGGTATCAGCCGGAGCGGCGGGTTTTTTAACCGTAAGCATTGTAGTGTCTTTGCCTCCCGGAAGTGTCTCCGGTTTGGGGGGATTCAAAAGCCTGTTTACAAATACAGTCTGTTTTAATTCTTTTTTATCGGTTTTTTCAGTAAACGGATTATCAAGAACAAACACATTATAACCTTCCTTGTAAAGAGAGGTAAATGTAAGTTTTTTACCGTCTTCCGAAAGGGAAATCTGAGTTATTTCAGTTAATGAATTTGTAACAGGAAGCGCGGGGAGTTCAACAATAGTTTTTACCGAGTCGGCAGGGAGGAGCGCAATTCTCTTTTTGTAAATATTTCCTATACCATTCCGATCGGAAGAAAAAAGGATTTCTTTTCCATCGGGGGAAGAAACGGCAAATTGTTCAGAGGAGTGTTTCCAGTTTGTAATTCTCGTAATCTTTTTTGTCTCTAAATCAATCATGTACAAATCTTTCTGTCTTACATCATATTTGTACATCTCATATCCGTCTTTAGGCTGAGTTAAATTTTCGCCTCTGTCTGAAGAAAAGAATATTTTTTTATTGTCTCTTGACCATGAAGGGTCGGTATCGCTGAAGATATCATTTAATATATTCGTAACGGATTTTGAATCGAAATCAAAAATGTAAATATCCGATTGTTTTTTGTTCTGCCCAACAAAAGCGATTTTCCTGCCGTCGAAAGACCATGAAACCGATTCGATTCCGTCCATCTCAACAGGGAGAAATTCAATATCTTTATTTTCCGTATTTATTATCGCGATTGAATTATATCCGGCTCCTTTTGCAGAAAGGGCAATTCTCTTATTATCGGGCGCCCAGCACAAAGAGGGAAAAAGAACATTCAGCTCTTCAAAATCGGCAGTCTTGCCGCTTTCAAGAAGTTTCTTTGTTACTTTGCCGTCAAGCGTATTCATCAGATATAAATCAAGGTATATATCCCTGTCCGAAAGGAAAGCGATTTTATCTCCTCTCGGCGAAATAGCAGGGCTTACATTGTAAAATCCGTAACCGTCCTTTTTATTGTTGGTCATCCTTTTTGCAAATTCATCGGGATCGGTATAAATTGCAATATCAGGCCAGTATTCTTTCTTAAGGTCTTTCAGCCATCTTTCATTAAGTTCCTCAAAATCGATTCCTATAGCAGCTCTGAATCCCTGCTCAAAATTTCCTGTATTCTGGATTTTATTTATTATCTGACCTATTTTCTGCTGTCCATATTTATATGCAATATACTTCAGCACAGCCTGCCCGCCTCTATAGGCGTAATAATTTGTAAGCTGTTCAATATTGGGGAGTGAGCCGGTTAAGATTGCATTGCGTATAAACTGGTCTTCATTCAAATCCCATCCTGCCGATAAATATTCGGCAAGGCCTTCCTGAAACCAGAGAGGAATTTGAAGGTTAATATTACGGGAAATTATATTCTGGATAGAACCGCCGTAAAGCATATCCTGCATAACCGCATGTACAAGTTCGTGGTGAATAACATGCTCATATTTTGCGTAATCTCCTTCAAAGGGAAGAACAACTCTGTTTTTAAAAGGTTCGGTAAAGCCTCCAATGCCTTTGCTTATATATTCGTCGGTAGTATTAGTCTCCTGAAAATCGTTATGCGAGGCATAGACAATTAAAGAAAGCCTGTTGCCCACTTTGTAGTTAAATTCATTACAGATTGACGACAAAGCTTCTTCAGCCGAATGAGCGGCATATTCTGCAATTGTTTCCCCGCCGCCGTAATAATATACGTCGAAATGTTTTGTCTGAATATAATGCCAGTCATGTACTTTATAATTAACTTTGTTTTGCCCGAATTGAGAAAAAATAACTCCGGTAAAAAGAAGCAGACAGTCAAAAACCAAAATGATTCTTTTCATAATTAATAACCTTAAAACTTCTTGAACAATAATAAAAAATTTTTAGTCATTTAAAAGGATAAAATCAATCTCTTTTTTCTCTTCGTTAACCCTGTATATCTTAACGTTAACCTTATCGCCGAGACGAATTCTTTTACCCGTGTCTCTTCCGACAATTGAATAGTTCTTCTCATCAAGGATATAAAAATCGTCATTCAAATCCCTGTATCTTATTAAGCCTTCAGCAAGATTCTGGCTTAATTCCACAAAAAAACCGAAATGCGTAAAACCGGAAATAACGCCGTGGAATGTTTCGCCGACCTTGTTTTTAAGAAATTCAATCTGTTTTAATTTAACCGAAAGCCTCTCAGCGGAAACGGCATTCCTTTCGGCGGCTGATGTATGATTGCAGATTTCTTCCAATTCGTTGTACTGAAACTTATTCAAATTATTATTATTGACAATCTCATATATTATTTTGTGAACAATTAAATCAGGGAATCTTCTAATAGGAGAAGTGAAATGGGTGTAATTCCTGAATCCTAAACCGTAATGTCCTATATTATTTACCGAATATACCGCTTTAGCCATAGATCGTATCGCAATTTCATTTATTACCGCTTCTTCTTCAGCGCCTTTAATTTCATCAAAAAGTGACTGGAACTGTTTCGAATTATTAGCTTCTTTCGGATCGAAAGAATACCCGAGCGATTTAACAAACCGGGCAAATTCATAAATTTTTTCCTTTTCGGGTAAATCGTGTACTCTATATACAAATGGAATCTGGTTTCTGCTTTCTAATTTTTTTATATGTCCGGCAACAATCTGATTTGCCAGAAGCATAAATTCTTCAATCAAATTATTGCTTTCGCGCACCTCTTTTACATTGATATTAACCGGTTTGCCTGTTTTATCAAGTTCGAACTCGATTTCCGGGGAGTAAAAGTTAATGCTTCCGCCTTTAATTCTTTTCTGTCTTAATGTTTTTGCAAGCTTATTCATCTGGAGCAGGTCATCTGCAAAATCGCCTTTGCCGGTTTCCAGAATATTCTGCGCTTCTTCGTATGTAAATCTTCTTTTACTGTTTATTATAGTTTTTTTAATTTCGTACGAAATTAATTTTCCCCGCGGCGTAAGCAGGGCAATAACCGAATATGTAAGGCGGTCTTCGTATGGAACAAGAGAACATATTTTATTTGAAAGCCGTTCGGGGAGCATAGGAATAACTTTTCCCACAAGATATACGCTTGTTCCTCTTTTAAGCGCATCGCTGTAAATATGTCCGCCTTCTTTAACAAAGTGGCTTACATCAGCTATATGAATTCCGATAATGAAGTTTCCGTCGTCTGTCTTATCGATAGAAACAGCGTCGTCGAAATCTTTTGCATCTTTAGGATCAATTGTGAAAACATTTTTATTCCTCAGATCCAGCCGTTTTGCTATTTCCTCTTCAGAAATTGAGTCTGATATTGATTCAGCTTCTTTCAGGACTCTTTTGGAGAATTTATAATCAAGGTCAAATTCAAGCGCAATTGAGGCTATCTCTGCATCATAACTGCCGGCTTTGCCAAGCGTTTCTTTAATTTCTCCTTCGGGGTTAAGGTTGGCCTTCTGCCAGAATAAGTTGTTCACAAGAACTTTATCGCCTACTTCTGCTCCTTTAAGTTTTGAAGATGAAATATAGATATTCCGGTGGAATGACGGGTCGTCCGGTTCAACAAAGAAGAAGGAATCGGTTTTATGAAGGATGCCTACAATTTCCTCCCGTTTCCTTTTAATAATTTCTATGATCTGCCCTTCAAGATTTTTTCCTTTTTTCCGCGCGAACAAAGAGACCTCAACGGTGTCACCGTTGAATGCGGTTTCAAGAAATTTTTCGGCGACAAAAATTTCTCCAATCTGGGTTTTTACAAATCCGAAATTACGATCTTTAATAACCTGTAGTGTCCCGGTAAGGCGTTCTGAAGTTTTTTTATTCAAGGCATATCTTTTACCGTTTTTAGCAAGGAACTCTTCCTTTGCAAGCTGATACAGCACCTGTTTCAATTGGGCGTATTCGTAATCGGTTTCAAGTTCAAGACGCTGGGCTATATCTTTCGGCTTAAGAAAGATACCCGGGTTCTTTTTAAAAAATGCCTGTACTTTGTTTTTCATTAAAATATAAACCTTAGTTTAAGGGCTAATTCATGGATTTTCTTGTCAAAAATAGTTGATTTCAATATAGGGTCTTTTCTTTCATATCTGGCGGATAAGTTTGAAAGAATAGGGTACTCAAGTTTGAGGCTCATATTATTAAAATCCTGAAGAATCTGAGAATTTCCGCCCACTTCAAATTTCAGATTTTTAAATAGGCTTCCCTCAATAGCAAACCCTTCTGAATTTATATCGACTCCCCTTACAAAATCGCCAAGCTGAGAATTAAGGAAGCCGGTAAGGAAAGAACCGAGCAGGGAAGTAGCCACGCTGCTGCTGAGTGTTGAAGCAAGAGTTGATTTTTCCCCCTGTGTAAGGTCGTCTTTGAACTTGCCTGTAAGTATAAAAGAAAGAACATCATTATCGTCTTTACGGAAAATCTGCTGTCTTCCCTGAATTCCCTCAACATTCCATATCTCGAATTTATCTTTTTCTTTGGAAAGGTTAAGAGCAAGCTGGTCGAGTGTCCCTTTCAATTTCATCAATACTTCGTATGTATAAGTTTTATCGCTTTCCGAAGCGGGCGCATATTCACTCTGATATGCGGCGGTTATATCAAGGTTCGGATTCGCAATTTCTTTTTCAAAAAATACCGATCCTGTAGCGTCGAACCGTTTATTAATAAAATTGAGATTAGAACCGGAAAGCAGTTCCAGCCTTCCCTGCGGCCCTGTATCGCTCTTGAAATAAAGATTATTTGTTGTGGCATGCACGGTTAATACCCGGTTTGCAAGATTCGAAAAGACGAACATAATATTAGCAGCGTTGACTGTTTCAACTGAGATATTGTAGCCAAGTTGACCGGTTTCCTTCGGCTTATTCTCATCTTTGGGCTTTTGCGCCTGAATTATTTTATTAAATTCTACTTCTTTATCGTTTACCTTTTTAGAATCGGCTAAATAAATAATTTTAACTCTTTCAGAGCTGCCGGTTGCGGCAATATCCTGCCCTGTCGTATAAGTCAGGTTAGTCTCTTTCAGCAGCACTTTCCCGGTAAAGAAAGATTTTCCTTTATTATATTCAAACTGCCAGTTGCCCGATGAAGCAACGAAAAGATCGCCATAGAAAGAAGGGGTTACCGATTTTGTCCTTTCACCGTATATGGCGATATCGCCGTTCAGCAGAAGATTTATTTTATCAATATCAAGTCCTGCAAGTTCAATTGTTCCGCTTCCCTGTAAAGTTCCTATGTATCTTGAATCGGCGGAATTTTTTACTGCCATACTATCAACCTTGACGATTCTTTTATCCAGATTAAGTTTCAATCCGAAATCATAATTAAGATTATTTATGCGCCCGGTAAATTTTCCCTTTTTTACCCTGAAATTACCTTGATAGTTCGGTTCATTCAAAGTTCCAGAAATAGTAATATCCGATTCAAGTACGCCTTCCTGATTAACAACAAGGGGGAGCATGTCTCCGAAATTGTTAATGTTGAATCTGGATGAAATCAGATGAAGCGCTATTTGTTTATCGGGCGCCGCTGCGCCTGTGGAATTTTTTAAATTAAGGTCAATTGGAATATTCCCTTTCAAAGAAAGTATAGGATTTTGTTTTACAGCGAGTGAATCGAGCAGCAGGAGTTCGGTTGTAATATCTTTATTCTTGTATTCAAGAGTACAAATCAGGTCTCCTGCTCTTTTATCTTTTATTCCAAGTTCTTTAACAATAACCGAGGCATTAATCAGCGGATCTGAAAGGGTTCCCTGAATTTTTCCGTCTGCATTCAGGAAACCGCTGAAAGAATTGCCTGCTTCGGGGAACATCCTATTCAGGTCTTCAATTGAAATATTCTTCAGTTCAACGTTTCCATTCAGGTTTCCCACATTAAATAGCTGCGCCGAAGCGGAAATTAACGAGCTCTTATTTTCTAGAATAAAGCCGTTAAGCTGAAAGTGATCGGATGCGAAAGAAAGATAAAAAGGCTCCCTGTTCTTCCATTCAACACCCCCTTTTGAAAGAGCGGCTCTTTCAAAAATAATTTCCTGCATCTGCGGCGAAAAAGAAGCGTTCCCTTCAAATTCGGCATTCCATAACGAATTAATAGACGCAGAAGTATTGAAGAAAAGTTTACTCTGGTTGAATGTTAAATCCGCTTCAAGTTCTCTAATATCCTGATTGATATAGAACCTGTCGGCTGTTATAGAAACAATTCCGAAGAGATCGTCAAAAGAAAGAGTATGGTTATTGCGGCTGAATTTGAAATCGCCGCTTAAATCGGAGATGTAAATAGGAGAGTGCGCAGAATCCACTTTAACGAAATTATCTAAATAAATCTTGGCTGAAATAGAAAAATTATCAGAATCGTTTTTAATAGCGCCGCTTCCTTTACCGGTAATGTCCAGCCGCGAGGCTTTAATTAAATCCGAGAAAGGCTGTAAATCTTTAAAGGCGAATTTATAATCTACGTTCAGATCGTAATTGACAATCGGGGGAATAGTATTCTCCTCGGAAATCGAAATTTCGGAATCCTGAACAACGTTGAGCGGATTTAATTCACTTATTTTTCTGGAGACTGCCGAATTGATAGCGCCGAACTGGTATTCGATAAGCGAATCTGCTTTTGCAAGAGAGAATTTTCCGGTAAAAGTAAAATCGACAAAAGGAGAAATAAGGTCTATTCTTTTAGTTTCCTGCTCGGTATTAACTAGAAGGCGCAGCCTTGAAGCAGGTATGTTCTTATCGTTGAAAGACGAAGCATCCATATTAACGGTTATGTCGGTTGTAAGGCTGTCAAGTTTAAATCCATCTCCCTGAGCGAAAATGCCGAAGTTCAAATTAGAATTGAGGGTGGAATCGGCAGTGAATTGATAAAGATTCAGAGAGTTTATTTTCCCTGCAAAATTGTATTTCGGAATTCCGCCATCTGTAAAATCGAGCGAACCGGAAATACTCCCTTTAAGGTTATTAATTGCCGTATTAAAATCGACAATTATTTTCCCCGCCGAACCTGTAATGCCTATTTTAAAATCGTGGACGACATTATTCTCAATTTTTGAATTGGCAACCTGAGATGATAGCTGCGCTTCCAGATTCCCCGGGGAAAAACCTTTACCTTTAAGAGTGGTTAAAGAATTTATTTCCGAATTCATTCCCCAGATAGGTTTAAGATCAAGTTTCTCAGTCTCGATTCTTGCATTATACTCAATCTGTTCGGTTTGAACATTTAAGAATGCTTCCGCCGAAAGTTTACCCTGCCCGACATCCGCGGTCAGTTTGGATGTGAATTTTGTCGGTTCTCCTTTGAATTTAATATCGGTATTATCCAAAACAAGATTCTCGAAAACGGGCAGTTGAAGCTTGGGAAGAAGGGAAAGCACATCGCTGTAATTGAGCCTGCCTTTCTGAATTACCGCGTCAATATACATATGGGAAGGGGTATTTAATTTTGTCAGAGAACCTTTAATATCGAGAGAACTGTTAAGATACTTCAATTTCAACTGCCTGATATTTATTGCTCCGAATTTGCCGTCGGCAACCAGTTTAAGCGAAGGGCGTCCCTTAAGAATATCGGTGGCTTCAATAAAAGAGGAGAGGTCGTCGAACCAGAACGATTTTACATCGAGCTGAATTTGAGCCGGATAGTTCTTGAAATCTTCAAGTGTAATTCCGGCAAAAAGGTTAATACTATCGAGACGCGCGGTTAAATTAATGTCCGAACTGTCTGTTTCAATCCTGAAATTACGGACAGAAGCGGATTTAGTATTAGCAAAAAACTCTCCGCTGAATTTCTTAATTGTAAATTTCTTAAGATTAGGCCGAAGAGAGAAATTATTCAGTTTAAGGGCGTAATCGTTTTCTTTTATGTTCCCGTATGCATAACCTGAAATATTTATACGGCGCACATCCAAGTCGTCGAAATTAATTATGTCGTATTGTGTGTCAACCGAATGATATTCGTATGTTTTCCTTACGAACCGAAGGTTTTTAATATCAATATTATTTACCTGAAAAGCATCGATAATGCTTTCGCTTTTTGACGTGTCTTTATCCGTTGAAAGCTTTGAAATATTCCAGGCTTTATTAGAATCCTGCCTGAGGGCGAAATAGAGGTCTTCAGCCTGGAAATCGCGGACATACAATTTATTAAGAAAAATCTGAAGCGGGCTTACAAATACTTTTATTTTCTTTGAAGCAATAAGAGTGTCGTTGTCAATTGTAATTGAGATATCGCTAACGGTAAGAGTAGTGAAAAGAGTGCCTTCAATTTTTCCAATATATAGCCTTCCTCCTGTAGAAGAGTTGAAGATGTTGATGATCTTATTGCGCAGAATTTCGCGGAATGTATATGTCTGTGAAAAGCCGACTAAAAGGAGGAACACTACAATAAGCCCGGCAAAAAATCCGATAACTCCATTGAAGATTTTTCGGCGCAAACTTCGTTTGGGTTTTTCTTTTTCTTCTTTCAAAACTAATCTTTATATCTTTCAATAATTGTTTCAATTATTTTTGAAGTCGATTGAAAATTAATAAATTCTATTGTTTTTACTTCGCCGCCGTTTTTTTCAACAACATCTCTCCCGATTATTTTATCTATGCTCCAATCGGCTCCTTTAACAAGAACATCGGGAATAATTTTAGAAATAATATTTCCGGGAGTATCTTCGTCAAAAAAAAGAACAAAATCAACGCATTTAAGGTTATCGATAATAAATGCCCTTTCATTTTGGTTAACAACAGGGCGTTTGGGGCCTTTTATCCTTTGTATTGAAGAATCGGAGTTAAGCGCGACAAGGAGTATATCGCCGAAAAGTTTCGCTTTATTCAAATAATCCACATGCCCCGCATGAAGAATATCGAAACACCCGTTTGTGAAAACGATTTTTCTGTTTTCTTCTTTAAGTTTTTTCCTGATATCTAAAAATTCATCGAGGTTAAGTATCATTTTATGCCTCATCCTCTGAAACAGCGCTGAAAAGTTTCTCAATCTCAATTGGTATAATGCCGACTTCTTCGCAGACAAGTCCTCCGGCAAAATTAGCAAGGTAAGCGGCTTCATAAATATTTGCTCCCGAAATCAGCGCCATTGTTAATGTTGATATAACAGTGTCTCCTGCTCCTGAAACATCTGCAACTTTTCTGGCTTTAGTTGCAATCTTAGAATGGGCTTTTCCTTTCTCGAAAAGCGCCATTCCCCCTTCGCCGAGGGTAATTAAGGCGTAATCGGTATCAATTTTTTCAAGAAGCGTTTTTCCCGCTTCTTCAAGATCTTTTTCGCCCCTTATTCTCATTCCAAGAGCATCCTCAGTTTCTTTCCTGTTCGGTTTAAATACCGTAACGCCGGAATAGGCAAAAAAATTCAGGAATTTCGGGTCAACAGTAACAACTGTTTTATGTTTTTTTGCAGTTTCAGAAACAGCAGAAATAACTTTTGGAGTTAGCACTCCTTTATTATAATCTTCAAGGATTACGGCGTCAAATTCATTAAGGCATTTTGAAATCAGCTTAATCAATTTCAGTTCAATTTCTCCATCAACGGGGAGTTTGTTCTCTTTGTCAATTCTAACAACATGCTGATTGTTTGCAATAACACGCGTCTTTGTTGTTGTAGGCCGATTATTCGTAAAAATAATTCCGTCATCAGGGATGTTGTTTTGTTTCAGGAGCCCGGTAAATATATCCCCGTTGGAATCATTGCCGATAATGCCGATAGGGAAGGGGATTCCGCCGAGTTTTAGTATGTTAAGAGCTACATTAGCGGCTCCGCCGAATCTGAAAAACTCATCGTCAATTTCAACCACCGGAACCGGAGCCTCCGGTGAAACACGGTGTACATTGCCCCAGAAATAACCGTCGAGCATTAAATCCCCTATAACGGCAATTTTTTTACCTGCAAAATTATTTTTTATCTCTAATAATTTTTCTTTTGATGTTTCAAACATTATTTATTTCCTTTACTCAATACGGCAAGTTTATTAGTAATCGGGATAATAACAATCCCGTTATTTGTTCCGAGGAGCATCGAATTTCCGTCAAAGAACATGCAATATACGGTCGATGGAATGCTTGAGTCGTTTAAAATTCTTATCTGGTTATTAGCCCTGTTAATAAGCGCAATTCCTCTTCCATAAGATTCTTTACTGTTCTGCCCGAATTGATATAGCGAAGCCCATATATAATTGCCTGTCCTTTCGAGGCAAAAGATGCCGTTTCCCGCAAGCCCCGAAGAGACATCCAATCTTTTCCATTCATTTTTCCGGTCGAATTTATAGAGCCCGCCTATGTTGAACTGGGGCATATCGGGGGTAATAAATTCATCAAGGCCTATCCACAGATTCTTTCTTTCAAAGAGAATTGAGGTAATTGATACCTGATCTCCTTCTCCGTTAAAGTAATTGAACTTTGTATCGTAGAACTGAATGGCGCCCGGGTCCATCAGGTTTTTCCTCTTATTATATTTGTGAAGTCCGGCTTCAGAACCGAACCAGACAAGGCTGTCTCCGTCAACAATTACTTTCTTAATATTGTTGCTTTTCTGGTTTCCCTGTTTTGTAAGATCGTAATCATCGAATTGTTTCGTTCTTAAATTATATTTTGTAAGATACTGAAATCTGCCAATCCATACTATATTTTCATATTTATCGTAAGCGACGCTTCTAATCCAGTTGCCGAGCTGCCCCCCTTTACCGAATTTTCTTTTTGTCCATCTACCGCTTTTTTTATCAAAGATGAACAAACCGTCGGTAGAGCCAGCCCATACGAAATTTTCATTGGCGGTAATGCAGTAAATCACATCCTGCTCAATATTTCCGAGAGTTGTGGAAAAGTTTTCGAGCTTTTTTGTTTTCAGATTATACTTGTATACTCCGGAACCATTTGTAGCAATCCAAAGGTTTTGGCCGTCGCTGCACATATCATAAATAGTAGTGCCGCTTAAGAGCGATTCAAATTTCTGCCCCGTCTGCCCGGAAGTAAAGGCAGAACAAAAAATAAAAAACAAAAATATAGTTAGTTTTCGCATAAGAAGAATTTTCGTATTATTAATAGCTTTCTGATTCCGATGGAAAATCGTTGTTTTTTATATCGTCAATATATTTTCTTACCGCTGAATCTATTACATTAGATAATTCAGCATAGTACCTTACGAACCGGGGATGAAAATCTACATTAAGGCCGAGCATATCCGGAGTAACGAGAATTTGCCCGTCGCAATGCATACCGGCGCCTATTCCTATTGTAGGTATCTTTAATTTTGCAGTAATTTTTGAAGCAAGCTCTTTCGGAATTTTCTCAAGTACAATTGCAAAAGCCCCCGACTGTTCAAGAGCGACTGCATCATTAAGAATCTGGTCTGCTTCGGAAATTTCTTTACCTCTGGCTTTGTAGCTTCCGAACTGATGAATACTTTGAGGAGTTAAACCGATATGCCCCATAACAGGAATGCCTGCTTCGGTAATCTTTCTTATTGAATCGGCAACTCTTTCGCCGCCTTCGAGTTTTACTCCTCCAGCAGGGGTCTCTTTTAGTATTCTTCCGGCGTTCCTGAATGCTTCATCGGTATTTGTCTGGTACGACATAAAAGGCATATCAACAACTACCATAGCGCGGTCTATGCCTTTGCAGACGGCTTTTGTATGGTAAATCATTTCATCCATAGTAACGGGCAGTGTTGTTTCATTTCCCTGAAAAACATTGCTCAATGAATCCCCTACAAGTATAAGGTCTATACCGGCATTATCAAGTAATTTGGCTGTGATAAAGTCATAAGCTGTTAATGCGGTTATTTTAATTCCTTTATGTTTAAGAACCTGCAGGGTTTTTGTAGTTATTTTTCTAAAGTCAACTTCAACGCTCATATTTACACGCTTATTGTGTTATTAAATTTTATTTTCAAAAAAGATTCAAATCCTTCAATTAAACAGCCGGCGAGCCTTCCATAATTGGTCTTTTCGTTAAGTATAGTTTCTATTTCAATGGTTTTATTAACTAATTCTTCCGAAAGCATTTTTTTTGTTTCGCCGCTGCATTTAAGATAATCAGGCAGATTCCTGTGAAAAGGGCCGCATAATATGGAGCCATGCTGTAAAACAACTTTTTCCATTTTACGCTGGGCGCTTCCTACAAGCTTTTTCCCTGAATATTTAATTTCGCTTTTTGCGGCGCTTGCAAAGCAAAGCATCCCGGAAGGGGATTTTAATAGTTCAGGAAAATTGGGCTGAACTCCTTCAAGCTCCGCTTTCCCTAGAACCGGGTTATACAGCCTAAGCCCTTCGAGCAATGCAAAAGAAATTGATGCATAAATATCCTTAGCAGAGAAAGATGCGGAGTAGGGGAGAATAACCGAATAAGTGATTTCTTCGGCGTGCAGAATTGCCCTTCCGCCGGTCGGCCTGTGAACGCAGTCTATAGAATCCTGACCGGCTTTTTCCAAATCAATTTCATCTATATTCTGATTTGCTCCGAGAGAAATGCAGTATGGTTCCCAAGAATAAAGCCTTAAAAATGCTTCGCCGGGAGGGCATTCTTTTGCAAGAGCAATATCATACTCCATATTGAATTTTCCGGTGTTGGCACCGGATTCGATGAGGCGCCAAATCATTTTTATATTATTCCGGATTTACTTTCATTTATAAAAGATACAATCTCGTTTGAAAAAGGATCTCCGGGAAATTCAGCCATAATTTTTTCTTTTGCCTGTGTTACATTCAGGTTCGAACCATAAAGAAGAAAGTAAACTCTCTTTATCGTGCTTATCTGTTCTTCTGTAAAACCGTTTCTTCTTAAACCTACTTTGTTTAATCCGCCGAATTGAAGTCGGCCTTCCCCGGCTAAGATATAATGAGGCACATCTTTGGGAACACTGCGCCCTCCCTGAATCATGCAAAACTTTCCAATACGGCAGAACTGTTTAATTTTGGCAAGCCCTCCGATAACGGCATTCCGTTCTATAATAACGTGTCCCGCTACTTGAGCGCAATTAGCAATAGTAACTTTTTCCTTAATTATACAATCGTGGGCGATATGGCAGTAAGCCATAAGATATGCTTCTTCGCCTATTACAGTCTCGCCGTTAGCGGTTGTGCCCCTGTGTATTGTTACAAACTCGTGTATTACAGAGTTGCTTCCTATTTTACAGTAGGTAATTTCGTTTTTGAATTTTAAGTCCTGAGGTATATGTCCTATTGAAGCTGAATGCGCAATTTTAACATTATTGCCTATAGTAGTATAAGGATAAATAACTGCGCCAGGGCCTATCGAACAATTATCGCCTATTTCCGTATTTTCATAAATAACCGCGAAAGGGGCAACCGTTATATTTTCGCCGAGGAGTGCCTTAGGGCTGACTACTGCTGTTGAATGAATATTAGTCATAATAGATTACCTTGTTATTATACCCCGTTTACTGTTGTTTATGAAGTCGGTTATTTCAATAGCGAAAGGATCGCCGGGCATTTCTTCAAGTAATTTTTCTTTTGCCTGAGTAACATTTAACTGCGGGTCATAGACAATGGAATAAACTTTCTTAAGAGAAAGAATCTGTTCTTCCGTAAAACCTCTTCTTTTCAGCCCGACATAGTTCAGTCCGTAATATCCTAAAGGTTCCCCGGCCGCGAGAGTATAGGGGAGAACATCCCTGCCTACTTTGTATCCGTCGCCAATCATAGCATGCCGGCCTATTCTTGTGAATTGATGAACAGGCACCGAACCTCCAATAATAGCCCATTCATCGATGTGGGTAAAACCAGCAAGCTGAACGGCATTGGAAAGGATGCAGTGGTCTCCTATACGGCAATCGTGTGCTACGTGGGCATAAGCCATAATTAAAACATTTTTTCCTAATTCCGTTTTTCCGGTATCTGCCCCGCGGTGAATTGAGGCAAATTCGTGAATTGTAGTATTATCGCCTATAACACATGTTGTAGGTTCGTTGTCATATTTCTTATGTTGAGGGATATGAGAAATTGAAGCCCCCTGATAAATTTTAACATCTTTTCCTATTCTGGCGCCGTTATTAATTGTTGCGTGAGGGCCAATATAACATCCGTCGCCTATTTCAACGTCGTCATGAATCAAAACAAAAGGTGCAATCTCAATATTGCCGCCCAATTTAGCTTTTGGGCTTATAATCGCAGTGGAATGAATAGTATTCATATCAGTTTAAATAATTAGTTTTCGGATCCCCTTGGAATTACCGCGGCCATAAATTCACCTTCGGCAACAAGGGTGTTATCTACAAAGGCAGCGCCTTTAACAGAAAAATATCTTGATTTCTTTGACACCATTTCTACTTCGAGCCTTAATTGATCTCCCGGAGTGACTGTCTTTCTGAATTTTACATTATTTATGCTCATAAAGAGTACAAGATGATTTTCAGGGTCTTTAATCGAATTTAGAAGCAAAATTCCGCCGCACTGTGCAAGGGCTTCAATTATAAGAACGCCCGGCATAACCGGAGAGCCGGGGAAGTGCCCCTGGAAAAAATGTTCGTTAATTGTTACATTTTTTATTCCTACTACTTTTTTATCGAGCTCAAGATGAGTTATTTTATCGACAAGCAGGAAAGGGTAACGGTGCGGTATAATTTTCTGGATAGCGTTAACATCAAGAACAACGCCTTCTTTTTTAACATGCTGGTATTTTTTTACTAATTTCTTTTGATGATATAAGTTTCTTATTTTCTTTGCAAACTCAACATTGGCTTTATGCCCCGGACGGGCGGCAAGAATCTGAGCTTTGATAGGAGTTCCTATTAAAGCAAGGTCTCCAAGCAAATCAAGAAGTTTATGCCGTACCGGTTCATTGCGGAATCTTAATCTGTCGCTCGTAATTAATCCCGGTTCTTTTAATTCAAGTTTTTTCTCCATTCCGAGTTTATCCGATAATTTATCGAGCCCGGCCTGATCAATTTCATGGTCTATAATAACAACTGCATTCGCTAGGTTTCCTCCTTTTATAAGTCCCTGCGCAGCAAGGGCTTCAACTTCGCTTAAGAAGCAGAATGTTCTTGCGGGGGCAAATTCCGAAACAAATTCCGATTCAAGATCAAATAATCCAGTATGCTGGCTCCCAAGCGCCGGATTCTGATAATCGACCATAACGGTCATTCTATATCCGTCAAGGGGAAGGGCAACAATGTCAACCTGTCTTTCCTCATCGTGCAGTTGAACGGTTTGATCAATAATTAAATAGTCTTTCGGTTCGTCCTGTGTAACAAATCCGGCTTCAACTAATTTATCTACATAGGGAATGGAACTCCCGTCGCATATAGGAGGCTCAATTCCGTCAAGTTCAATTGTAATGTTGTCTATTTGAAGTCCTGCTATAGCGGCAAGAACGTGTTCAACTGTATATACTTTTGCATCCCCAACTCCGAGAGTAGTGCCTCTCGAAACGTCAACGACAAAATCGGCATTAGCAGGAATTTCAGGGTTTCCGCCTAAATCGATACGGATAAATTTAATACCCGAATTGACCGGCGCCGGTTTAAAAGTCATTGTACAGGATGTTCCGGTATGAAGCCCCATTCCTGATATAGATACTTCATTACCGATTGTTCTCTGGAGTTCTAACATTAAGATTTATTTCCTTCATTTAATTTTTCAATTTTATTTTCAAGCTCACTTATTTTCTTTTCAAGAGCTCTAATCCTTTCAGCATATTCGGGTAAATTGTGCGAATGAGCGTTTAATTTAGTGAATTTTCTTGCATCTACTGCAGGCCAGCCCATATAAGCGCCCGGTTTTGTAATAGTTTTTGCAACGCCCGATTGAGCGCCGAGTTGTACAAAATCGGAAATCTCAATATGTCCTACAATGCCTACCTGTCCTGCTATAATGCAGTTATTCCCAATTTTTGTACTGCCTGAAATTCCTGCCTGCCCCGAAATAACCGTATTTCTTCCTATTGAAACGCCATGAGCAATCTGGACGAGGTTATCAATCTTAGCGCCCTGTTTAATTACTGTTGAACCGAGAGCTGCCCGGTCGACAGATACATTGCTTCCGAGCTCAACGTCATCTTCAATAACTACGTTGCCTATTTGAGGAATTTTATGAAAAACTCCTTTGGCGTCGGGCTGAAATCCGAAACCGTCGGAACCGATAACCGTTCCGCTGTGAATTATAACATTATTCCCGATTTTGCATTCCTCCCTAATGGCGACATTCGAATATATTATCGTGTTTGCGCCGACCGAAACATTATTCAGCAGGGTAGTGTTGTGCAGAATTATTGTATTGTCTCCTACAGAGCAGTTCTCGGAAATTACAACATTTTTTCCGATTGAGACATTGCCGCCGAGTTTGGCAGACGGATGAATAAAAGCGGAAGGATCAATGCCGAAACTTTTAATTTCAGGGGCGAAGAAGTTCATTACAATTTTCTGGAAACCGATATTCGGATTATCGCAGACAATGTATGCGATATCATCCCTCGATCTTTCAAAATCGGGTTTAACTATTATTGCGGAAGCTTTTGTAGAGGGAAAAAACTTGTAATATTGAGGCAGGTATAAAAAAGTCAAATCGCCCTGGCGGGCGTCTTCAATCTTTGCTACACTAGAGATGGCAATGTTTTCGTTGCCGAATATTTTGCCGCCGATAAAACCGGCGGCATCTTTTAAACTTATTTCCATGGATTCTCATTTTAATTTTTCAAGGACAAGATTTGTAACGTCATATTCTTCTTTTGCATAAACAAAAATAATGTCGCCGCTTCTGTCGAATATAAAATCATAATTGTTTTCTTCAGCAACTTTTTTAACTGCTGCGTTTACTTTTTCAAGGACAGGTTTAAGCAATTCTTCCTGTTTTTTCTGAAATTCGCCCGAAGGGCCGTATTTAGCCTGCCGGAGGTCCATCATTTTCTTCTCAAGCGCCTGCAGCTCGCTTTCCATCTCAACCCTTTTTTGATCGCTTAATAAAAGCTTCCGGCGGTCGTAATCGTCATATTTTTCTTTCCAGGTTTTATCGATTTTTGCAATCTCATCGTTCCATTCTTTGACGAAAGTATCCATCTTTTTGTCAACATCCTGGAAATCCGTGACCTGTTTCCGGATAAATTCCGAATCGATATAGCCGATTTTCAGCTGGGCTGAAAGTGAAATTGAAAAAAACAAAAATACAGTTACAAATAGAAACCGTTTCATAGGAGTAATTCCCTAATAATTATTTGCCTCTTTTTAATTTATCGAGAACTTTATATGTAATATCGGTAGATGCATCGGCATATAAAAGAATAGTTTCGCCTGATTTATCAAATACAAAGTTCATTCCTTCTTCTTTTGCAATAGCTTCAATTGCTTTGAGAATTTTTTCTTTTACAGGGTTAAGGAGCTGATCTCTTTTGGTCTGAAGTTCGGCAGTCTTTTCCTGCTGGAACTGTTGAATAACTTTTTCTTTTGCAAGAAGTTTAGTCGCCGCTTCTTTCTGCTGTTCAGGTTTCATCGTGCTTACTTTTTTCTGGTAATCGGCAGCTTCAGCCTGATATGCTTTGCCCATACTATCGTACTGAGCGGAATATTTCGTATTCAACGCCTGTAAATCGCCTGTAGCTTTAATAGCTTCGCCGAATCCCTGCATAATAATTGCAGAATCAACATAACCTGTTTTTTGAATTGCAGGCTGAGCTGCATTCTGAGCGAACATAGCATTCGCAGCAACTAAAAAGAAAAAGAGTAATGATATTTTTTTCACTTCGTACCTCGTTTTATATTATATTTAATTAGAAACTCTTACCAAACTGAATATGGAACATCCATTGAGGAGCTTCTCCGTCAACTTGCGGCCTATCGAATCCATAAGCATAGTCGAAACCGATTAATCCTACCGGCTGAACCAAAAGTCTTGCGCCGATACCTGCCGATTTCCTCAAATTGACAAAATTAAGCTCATGAAGCGTTAAAGTTGCATTTCCCGCTTCAGCGAAAGCTAAAAGATAAATCGGAATCGGTTCTAATGCAAGAGAATTTCTTATCTCTATTGTATATTTCATATAAGCGCGTCCCCCTTCATCAGGTCCGACGGTTCTATCGTCATAACCCCTGAGAGGAATAGTATTATACATAAGTCCGTTTCCTCCCATATTGAACAAGTCAAAATAGGGAATTGGAGTGTCTTTCACAAGTTCATCAATATATCCGAAATTGGCTCCGGTATATAAAACAAACCTGCTTGTATTGAAAAGTTTTTGATACCACTCTGCTGTGAAGGTGTATTTATTGTAATCCACATTGCCGGGGAGGAAAGCGCCGCCGGAAAATTCAGTTGCAAGAACTAATTTCGATCCGTATGTGGGGAATGTAGGTTCGCTGATGCTGTTTCTCATAAGCGTAATGCCGAAAGTGTACTGGTCGGAAACGCCTTCGGTATAATAATCGCCGCCGTCAATAATATCATTATGCTGGTAGCGTGCCATTCCCTGAATATAAAAATAGTCATCAGGCCATGTTAAACGTCTGCCTACTCTTCCTGTAACGCCCGTCTGCTGTAAATCCAGATAATATCTTTGTCTTGTATCGAAAAGTTCCCATCCTACGGAAGTAGGAGTATCCATAAACCAGGGTTCTGTAAAACCAAGCGAGAATGTTCTGTAATAATTGCTTACGCCGAAAGTCCAATTAAAAGTAAGAACCTGTCCGCCGCCAACCTGGAATGGTTCCGATATTGAGAAGTTGGAGAAAGTAAACCCGAGCGAGCCGCTCATACCGTACGTTCCGTTATAACCGATAGAAGCGTTAAAATAATCGCTCGATTTTTCCGTGACTTTATAAACTACATTCACTGTGCTGTCGGTTGCAAGCTGAGGAACAGCCCCTTCTTTCTGAAGAGTTTCCGGCTGGAAGTATTGAAGCTGGGATAACTGCTGGATGCTTCTTATAACGGCTGATTTATTAAAATATTCCCCCGGAATTGTATAAAGTTCTCTTCTTATTACCTTATCTTTTGTTCTATCGTTGCCTGTAATTTCAACTCTATCTACTTTAAAGCGGTTGTTTTCGATAATCTGAACCTTAAGATCGATGGAATCGGGGGGAACAATTTCCTCTTTCGTGTCTATTCTGATGCCGAGGAATCCTGCGTCCATATAGGCTGTTCTAACATCGTCCTGTTTCTCCGAAGCATTAATAGCTCTTTCAAATTTTTCCTGATCGTAGATATCGCCTTTGGTAAAACCCAGCCTGCCCTGTAAGTCCTTAGTTGCAATTATTGTATTCCCTTCAAAACTAATGTTTCTTAATTTATATTGTTTCCCTTCGTATATGCTGAGGAGAATAGTAAGGTCTTTTTTATCTTTCGAGAATATAAGGCTGTCGCCTACAATGCGGAAATCCATATAACCGTTTTTCTTATAGAAATTTTCAAGAAGGATTTTATCTTTTTCGAAATCTTCTCTTTTAAATTTATTGCTTGACCAGAATTTCCACCATCTGGCTTCTTTAGTCTCGTCGAATGTGCCTCTCAATTCGTCATTGTCAAAAGCGTTGTTTCCGGCAAAGGAAATTTTTCTAATAATGGATTCATCCCCCTCCTTAATATCGAGCATAAGGATTGTTCTTGCTTTAATGCGTTCAACACGCTGAGAACCGACGGCGTCGCTTATTGCAATACTATTGTAATATTCCTTTGAAAAATCTTTAACGTTTCGCCATGTTATCTTGATTTCTGAATTGGCCGTATCGGCGCGCAGGAAAGTGTATAATTCGGAACTGAAAGAAGCGTTAAGATAACCGTCGTCATCGTACAGCTTTTTAACTTTCGAAATAAATCTGTTTATTTCAAAAAATTTTATTACTTGTCCGGTTGTAAAGGGAGCGGCTTTTAAAATTTTGTCTTCGCTTATTTCATCATTTCCATGGATGATAATTTTCTCAAGGCGGGGGTATTCTTCCACTTTAAGCGCAAGGAAGACGCCGTTGTCAATTTTCTTCTCAATAATTACCTGTACGTCTGAGAAAATATTGAGAGCCATAAGGCGTTTTATTGCATTAACTACAGCGTCCCCGGGGATTTCAATTTCATCTCCTATTTTAAGTCCGCTGTTTGCAATAATAGTCCCATGATCGGCTTGAGTATTGCCGGTAACTGAGATATTATGAATTTTGTAAATTGTTTTTTCTTCCTGTGCATTAATACAGATGAAAGAAAAAAGGAAAATAAGTAAACTTATTTTTAAGAACGGTTTTTTGAGAGGTTTTCGCATTATTATCAAGGCTTTTTTATTGAAATTTGTTCGCTAACTTGTCCGAATCTTCTTTCCCTGCTTTGGTAGCTTGCCACAGCTTCAAAAAGATTTTTTGCTTTAAAATCAGGCCATAAAACTTCTGAAATAAATAGTTCTGAATAAGCCAGCTGCCAGAGAAAGAAATTGCTGATGCGGAATTCCCCGCCGCTTCTGATGAGAAGATCGGGATCGGGGAGGCCTTTTGTTTGAAGATTTGCCGCAACTGTTTTTTCATCAATATCATCAATAGAAATTTTATTTTCTTGTACTTGTTTACTTATATTCTTAATTACATTAATAAGTTCCCATCTTCCACTGTAACTAAGCGCTAAATTTAGGATTAACTTATTGTTTCCACTTGTTTTTACCGTTGCCTGCTTAAGTTCCTGCTGAACTATTTTAGGCAGGGAAGATAAATCGCCAATTGTTGTAAGTTTAACATCATTGGCGCACAGGTCATCTGTTTCATTCTTAAGGCTTTTAACAATCAGCCTCATCAAAGTTGTTACTTCTTCATCAGGCCTTTTCCAGTTTTCCGTTGAAAAGGTATATAAAGTAAGGTACTTTACTCCAAGCTCGGAGCATCCCTGAACTATATCGCGGACAGTTTCAACGCCCATTTTATGTCCGGCAACTCTCGGAAGGCCTCTTTTTCTAGCCCATCTTCCGTTTCCGTCCATAATAATTGCTATATGAGAAGGGATATTCCCTTTCTTTTTCAACTGTTCGATTGTTTTAAAATCTGAAGAAGTTAGCTTCTTTTTCAATTTTTAAGTTAAAATCTTTATTAATTGACCTGCCAAAATAAAGTGAAGGGGGGTAAATGTCAAGGTTAATAATTGTATATGAATTATGATAATCAGAATAAGAGGAAAAAACAGATGTGGTTTATATAAAGTAGAGAAATACGAAATAAAGTAATTTAAGGTAAAATATTGTCTTTTTAGCTCGAAAAGATAGGCACCACTTTAATATTTTTTTTAATCTCTTCGTCGAGCCCCGAAACAATTATTTTGGCTTTAGAAAGAGATTCAGCCGGAACGCCTACAAAAAGAGTAACCCTGCGGCTTGATGATTCGCTGTTCTTTGAAGCAAGAAAAGATAACTTAGAGATTATCATCGGATCGTTCAACTCTTCTTCAGTAAGAGAAATTCCGATTGCTATTTTCTGTTTATACTTTGCAACTGCATCAACTTCGTAGCCTCCAACTTTCTTAGGGGCAGGGAGGTAGGTTCCGTATTTACGGCTTAACGTTAAATATCCGTTCTGCCAGAAATGTTCAATTAATGCATCTACGCTTTCTTTCGGGGTAATCATAATATGCCTTAATTATATAGTATAGGAATAATAGGAGAAAAACGGTTTCTGTTGAGAACTTTAAGGTTGTAAATCTTGTCATATTCAAAAACCTTAATCTCCTTTGTATTGCTTATTCTTCCGTAAACCACTTTTTTACCCGATCTGTTCGTGCTTATCAGGTAAGGTTCAAGAACAATTTCATTTAAGTCGTAAAGAAACTTCAGTTTATATCTGTTATTTATGGCCCAATTAAATATTGTCGTTTTCATTGTAATCTCTTAATTATAAGAACGGAAAACTCCGACTACTTTACCAATTATCGAAAAGTTGGAGTATTTGTTTAAGTCTATAACCGAATATTTCTCGTTCTCCGGTTTTAATAAAATTTGTTCTCCATCTTTAATGAATCTTTTCATAGTAGCCTCATCATCCAGAAGGGCGACTACAATATCGCCGTTGGAACATTCATTCTGAGGGGAAATGATAACAAGGTCTCCTTCAAAAATACCGGCGTTAATCATACTGTCTCCTTTTACTTTCAAACCGAAACAATCCTTTTTCTTTCTTATTAGACTTGGGTCCAATGCGAAAGTTCCTTCGATATTCTCCTGAGCAAGTATGGGGTACCCGGCTGCAACGCGGCCAATAATAGGTATTTCAACAGATAAGTCATCTCTGGGGGGGATGGAATTAACAAGAGAAAGAGTGCGCCCTGAATTGCTTATGCTGTTCAGGAAACCTTTTTTAACAAGGGCATCGATATGCCTTTTTACTCCAAAAGTGCTTGCAAGCTCAAAATGTGAAGCTATTTCCCTGAATGTCGGGGGAAAGCCGTTTCCGGCTATGAACTCCTGAATAAAACCAAGAATTTCTTTTTGTCTGTCGGTTAATTCTGTTTTCATATTAGTGCTCCAATGTTCACTATGTAAATATAGTGAACATTTGTACAGTATGTCAAGAGGCGAACCAATTTTTTTTCTATAAAAGTATAACAAATTTTTACCCGCTGGGAAATGCAAAAAACAATCTATAAAAAGATAGGAAGTCCGAAACGATGCATAACTTGACATCAATTCCAATATGGAGTATTTTACGGCTGGGTTAATCTATTCCGGAAAAAATCGGTTAAAAATATTCGGCAGGCTGTTGTTCATTTATTGAATGAGAATGACAAATTGCCGGCACAGGCATATAAAAAAATGAGGAGGGAATATGTTTCCTATAAATGAATCGGGACATTCGGAGACAAAAGGGGGGCGCAATGAAAAGAATGATCATCTCTGGAATATTTTCAGGAATATTCAGGAACTGATAAGATTCGCAGATCAAAAGATACAAGTCCTTTTCGTAATTAGCGGCCTGTTGAGCACAATAGTTTTCAGGCAGGCTCTCGATGCTATTTATATATCGTTGTTTCAGAAAATATTTGTATGTATTTACCTTTGCGGATTTATTGTTTTTGTTGTTATGTCCCTTATAGCGCTTATTGCCCGGAGCAAGAAAGTTGAAGATATGGGGATTGTAAGGCATATTTATTTCGGCCATGTGGTGAAGAACAAAAAACCGATGGATTATATTAACTCTGTTCTTAATCTCGATAACAGCGAAATAGAAAAAGATCTGGCCTGTCAGATTTATGAAATATCCCAAATTGCAAAAACAAAATTCAAGTACTATAAATATGCCTGGTATGTTCTAATCGTCCAGCTTTTTGCATTTCTATGTCTTGTAGCGTGGAAACTTTTTTAATAAGGGAATTAATATTAGTTGTTACGAAAATTATCAGCGGATAGTTTAATAGAAAGTTATGAACCGTAAAATAAATACCGGCGCGTGTATTATAACGGCGGGCTTTAATTACGGTTATTATTCGTATTTTGACGGTAAAGCTTAAAAAGGGGATTGACATAGAATATTTTAAGAATTATCTTGTTTACGCTTTACTATTCCTCAGGCAGTTTTTCTTATCCTAATGACTTATGAGCAAATAATTTTTATTAAAGGAGTGTTTATGACCGAAGAAAGCGCAAACATAGTAACCGAGTTCATCGATTTTATGCAGCAGTATGACGATGATTTTACGCACTGGTATGTCGGGGTTGCATCGGATGTAAACCGGAAACTTTATTCGGAACACCGGGTTAAACAGTTCTTCGATAAATCGGTTTGGCGCGAAAGCGTACCGGCGCCGGTTGCAAGGGAAGTTGAAGAATATTTCGTTGCTAAACTTGGTTCTGTGGGAAGCCGCTCAAATCCGGCTGGAGAAATTAACTCTGTTTATGCTTACAGAATTTCACTTTTTACTGTTCAGCAGGTTTAAAAATTAGATTTAATAAGGGACTGTAATTAAAAAAATACCCCTGAATAAAACAGGGGCATTGAATGACGCTCAGGTTAAATTAAAAACTATTTTTTTACTGCCGATATTACGTCAACAACAATTTTCCATGCCTTACCTTCCTTTTTCCATATTTTCAAATAGTTAAACTCAGGCACATCAGGATTAGTTGAAATTATTCCATAAGTAAAAGCAATATCTCCGGTATTGGAAGCGTTCCCTCCCATATGCGTATAGTAAAACGTTCCGGCAGAAAGCAGGAATGGAGAGTTTTTGAATCCGGTTGTGGGGTAAAAATTATCTCTGTAAACTTTTATATTTTCCGAAGCATATTTTTCGTATGCCTCTTTAATGCTTTTTTCAGTAAACAACAAAGCAAAATCATTATCAATTTCAATCAATTCTTCAAAAACAAACCGCCTGTTTTTCGGCTCTGCCGCCTGAACGGGTTTTAACCCGGCGTTGTCTTTTCTAACAGCTGTTTTCGGGTACGATATTCCGCAGTCAATTAAGAATTTCCATTCACCGTTTATCTTCTGCCAGACAGTGTTAAAATGTCCATACGTAATTGTGGAATCGCCACTTTCCGAAATTTTTACTGAACGCCATGGGCCGGTTGTATAGCCGAAATCGCCGCTCGAAGACATTTCGGCAAATTCAGCTTCCCAGAAAAGACCTTTAAAATCATTTTTATGCGTTGCGTAATAAGATTTTCCCTGGGCGGCGGTAGGAATGAATAAAATGCCATCTTCGGCAATATATTGTCCGAATGCGTTGGAAATGCCCGTTTCAGTAAGTGTCTTGCAGAATTTTTTTTCTATTTCGAATAAAGGTTTCGCGTCCTGCGGAAAAGAAACAGCCGCCGGCGTAATTAAAAGAATCATTATAAATCCCGTTTTAAATAATAACTTCATAACAAATATCCTGTCGCTTTAAATTAGTGTTTAATAATATATAAAAACTTAAGCCAAATTCTTTTAACAATTTATAAAATTATATTTAAATAGAGTTACAAACAAGAAATAAATACTCTAAAACTATTTTTTAAAATGGACTATTCGATTATAATATTCCATGCGCTCAATAATGAAAGAACTTCGGGATAAGAGAATTTTGCATTTTTAATTTTCGTAGTTTCCGGATTGATATTATAATTCAGGGCTTCGGTAAAATCGGCTCCGCTTAAATCTGCGCCTGCGAATCTGCTTAGGTTAAAATCGGTTTTAGAGCAGTCGGCCTTGCGGAGGTTTACTTTTTCGAAATCAGTATTATGGGCGGTGCATTTTATTATTTCGGTTCCTATCAGATCCATATTATAGAAAGACGAATCGGTAAGTATGCAGTTGCATAAGAAAATTTTAACCGGTTTGGATACGGATGTCCAATCAATTCCCATAAGTTTGCAGTTATCCCATTTTACATCTATAAAAAGTGAAGATGTGAATTTCGAAAGACTTAGATCGCAATTTTTAAATAGGCATTTTTCAAACCGGCAATTATTGAATTTACTTTTGAAGAACCTTATGTTTGTGAAAGTACAAGAGTAAAATTCTGTATTATTAAGAAGAAGATTTTCAAATTCTTTTTTTTCAAATTTTAATTCTTCGTAATATTCGCCGTCGGCGGGTATTATACCGGTTACGCTTGCTTCTGAATCTTTAATGAAATCAGGGCTCATCTTGATATTGAAATACCTCAGATTATTATTAATATTATTTAACTACATGCAACAAAATAACAAAAAAATTTGTCTAATTCACAAATGCAATAAATGAGCCGTTTATTGCAAAAAAAAGAAAAAAACAGTTTGGCTCTTAAATATTGAAAAGTTAATCCGATTATTCAGCATGGATAGAAAGAAAGATATGACGGCCTATATAAATAAATTAAATAAGATATTATTTATCTTTTTACTCTTCTTCTCGACAGTATATCCGCAAATTAATAAAGACTCGCTTTATAAAGCTCTCATAAGTAAATCCGATGAAGTAAAATATAAGACATTAAGCGATTTATGCTGGCTGAACAGGTATAATGATTCGAAATCGGCATTGGAATTTGGAGAAAAAGCGCTTGTTATTGCTAAAAAAACAGGCAATAAAAACAGTGTTGCTCAGATCCTTAACAGGATTGGAGTAATTTATAAATGGATTAATAATCTTGATACAGCAATGAAATACGCGCAGGACGCATTAATCGAGGCGCAGGAAGCAAAGGATTCTGTCGAAATAGGGTATGCCGAAAATAATATAGGAGGAGTTTATCAATTTAAAATGTTCAACGCTCTTGCTATTGAACATATGCTGAAGGCTCAGAAAATATTCGAAAAGATTAATTATTTACCGGGCATTGCGGCTTGTCTTGTAAATATTGGAACTATTTATGAACATAACCGCAATTACGAAAGGGCGCTTGAATATTTTAACCGCGCTTTAAAATACAGAACCGACAGCAGCGAGAAATTAGGCATTGCTTCTTCTCTTAATGGAATTGCATCGGTTTATCTGGCGGAGGGATTATTCGATCCTGCATACGATAAACTGAGAGAAGTTGAAAGCCTGGCCGCCGAACTTAAAGACAAATTTCTTCTGGTAACTGTATATGAAGGCTATGCAAGAATTGCTATCGAAAGAAAACAGTATAATAAAGCGGAAGATTTCTTTAATAAATCGCTCGAATTGACTAAAAATATGAACAATGAAAGAGCTGTATTAGCAAGCAGCATTAATCTTATCAATCTTCATATTCAAAAAGGGGATTATACTAATGTTGAAAAAGAATTAGAAGCTGTGTACAAAATGATTAAGAAGGGAAAAAACGAACCTCATCTCGCGGATTATTATCTTGCTTATTCAAAGTATTATGACAAAAAAGGGGATTATAAAAAAGCTTTATACTACGGGCGTTTATACGGAGAAACTAAAGATGCGATTGTAACAAGGGAGAATATTGCGCGCGGAGACGAGCTCCAGAGCGTAAAAAGATATCTCGATACAATAAACCAAAACGAGCTTCTTAAGAAAACAATTGAATTTGATAAAGCAAAAAGCATCAGGATGGCAATTATCTATGTTCTTACAGTCGTTCTTCTGCTTGTTATTTACTGGCGTTACAGGCTTAAGAAAAACGCCAATAAAAAGTTAAGCGAACTGAATGCGATGAAAGATATGTTCTTCGGTATTATTGCGCACGATTTAAAAAATCCTTTCCAGACAATTTTAAGCGCTTCGGAAATGCTTTTAACCGAAATGGAGAACCTTTCCAAAGAGGAAATTAAAGAAGTTATTCAATTAATTGAAAATTCCGGCAGGCAGACATTTAAACTCCTCGAAAATCTTCTTTACTGGTCGTTATCGCAAACCGGAGGAATCAATTATTCCCCTGAAACTGTTTCTCTTTTGGAAGTGGTTAACGAAACAATTGCACTTCACTCAAACTCGGCCAATTCCAAGCATATTACTCTGGGCGCTAAAATTCCCGAAGACCTTATTGCTTTCTGCGATAAAGAGATGATTAAACTTGTTCTTAGAAATCTCGTTTCAAACGGCATTAAGTACACAAAAGAAGGGGGAACCGTCGAAATTACACTGAAAAAATCTGCGGCTTTTGTTGAAGTATCCGTTAAAGACAACGGCGTTGGAATGACCCCTGAAAGAAAAAGCGATCTTGTAAAGATTGGAAAACACGCTTCAACTCCGGGAACTCACGGCGAAAAAGGAACCGGACTTGGGCTGCTTTTATGCAGAGAATTTGTTGAAAAGAATAATGGCAAGTTTTCAATTGAAAGCGAAGCGGGAAGGGGGAGCAGCTTTAATTTTACTCTTCCGGCTGTAAGCTGTTGAAAATTGATTACGGGAAAAAATATTTATTTAAATTTGCGATAATTTATAAACAGTATTATATTTGATGCACGATTTTTTAGTGTTCTATTTTGACATTATGCGGGAATAGCTCAGTTGGTAGAGCGCAACCTTGCCAAGGTTGATGTCGCGGGTTCGAGTCCCGTTTCCCGCTCAAAAATCCACTCTTGTGGATTTTTTTTTATTATTCACTTTTTTTATCTTTTGGTTGTTCGATTTTTTTTGTGCTGTACTCCCGACAAGTCGGGACTTAAGGGGGCACCCTGAGTTTATCGAAGGGGAATGTCTTAAAAACCTTAAGGCGGGCGCAAAAGTTTTTTACATTTTGATTTTATTTGTAGCTGTACTCCCGACAAGTCGGGACTTAATATGGCGCTGTACCCAAGTGGCTTAAGGGGAAGGTCTGCAAAACCTTTATTCATCGGTTCGAATCCGATCGGCGCCTCAAAGAAATCCCGATTCCTTCGGGTTTTTTTAATTTTAAAGGTGATACTTGATACGGCGCTGCACTCCCGACAAGTCGGGACTTAAGGGGGCGCCCTGAGTTTATCGAAGGGTTAAATACGGGACTTAATAATAAGCTAAGCTGCCGGCTATTATAGGAGGACGGGCAGGATGCCCGTCCTACAAACATCTATTTCCACAAATTATTTTATAGACTCAAACTCTTCTCTACTATCTCTATTTCTTCTTCAGTAAGCCCATAAAGTTCATAAACAAGTTGGTC